>Ga0208793_1000014_pt1 | contig 126762 bp, 184 predicted proteins | sample 17_taG_FD_184092 | JGI IMG/M metagenome (GOLD analysis project Ga0208793, IMG submission 184092) | Marine viral communities from the Subarctic Pacific Ocean - 17_ETSP_OMZ_AT15314 metaG (SPAdes) (version 2) | ecosystem: Environmental > Aquatic > Marine > Oceanic | place: Pacific Ocean... | reverse complement strand
AAAGGGAGACTAGATGTGTTTCCAGCGTTGGGATTTGACTTTGATGCTATGCTACGGTGTGTTGATGGCAGTGGGGAAAGATTTGATTACCCAACAGACTCTCACTATGCTATAGTAGGAAATACAACGCCTACAGGTAATAGTCATACGCCAATGTATATGTTAGACAGTTTCATATTCATAGATCACAGTGCAATGACAACGATCTTAACAAGTTATCAACAATGGGTTGAGCATACAATTTATTTGATACAGAACAATTTAGGATATCAGATGCCGGAAACAAATTATGCTAATTTATTCTATTTAAATAAAATCTTTATATATCAATATCCTAAATTAAATGGACCATTATATAGATTATATACATATCAACGCAGTGAAATGTTAGAGCCATACTTCACGGACATCTGTCAAGACAGTTATCTAGCACTAACAGAAGCATGTAAAAATGATTACGTAAACGGTGAACGCAGTATAGAACGACAAGGCGGAGATTCGAACGCAGGATTCGCCGATAAATACAAATAGAATCAATAAAAGGTTACCCACAATATGTTAACATTAATAATGCCTATGGCAGGCGCCGGAACTCGCTTTGAAGAAGCAGGTTATACTGTAAGTAAACCAATGATACCAGTGGGCGATGTGCCTATGTTTGTATATTCAGAACGTTGCATTGGACTAGACTTCGATCAACGTATCTTTATTGTTCGTAAAGAACAAAACTTAAAAGAATCAATATTAGAATGGTATCCAGAAGCAATTGTTCATGAATTAGATCACTTGACAGAAGGAACAGCATGCACTATAATAAGTATAGAAGATCATATTAATGAAGGCGACAGTATATTTGTTGCTAATTGTGATCAACACACAAAATGGGACAGCGAGCATGCACAAAGTTTAATCAACAGTGTGTTTGTTGCTGGCTTTATCAGTGTATTTCATTGTCCTGAAAAGGATCCTAAATGGAGTTATGCAGAGATAGATGAATTAGGTAAAGTTGTGCGTGTAGCAGAAAAAGATCCTATTAGTGAATGGGCTACAACTGGATACTATTATTGGAAACATGGCAAACAGTTTATTCGTAATGCCAAACAAATGATAGAAGCAAACGACAGAGTAAACAATGAATTCTATACATGTCCTGTTTACAATTACACAGTTGCAGAAGTCGAAGACTCAAATAGTAGTGTTGTAACAATAAAAGTAGATAATATGCAAGGAATAGGAACTCCAGAAGATTTGAAAGAATTTATTAAATGAATTTTATAGCACACAGAGGTAATACTCTAGGACCGCAGCCCACATTTGAAAATACAGAAGATTATTTACAAGATGCAATTGATATAGGATATCATGTTGAAGTAGATATTCAATTATGGAATGGTGCATTGTATTATGGACATGATGAACCTAACAAACATATAAATGAAAAATTTATACAACGATGGGAAGTTATATGTCATGCTAAAACATTTGAAACAATGGGACCGTTATTGGATTTAGGATGTCATACATTTTTCCATCAAGAAGATGATATAACATTAACAAGTAGAGGCAAGATTTGGTGCTTTCCAGGAAACTTTCCAATACATCCTGATGCAATTTGGTTAGACTTACATAATAAACCATTACCAGATGTTATTCCAAATATATGGGGTATATGTGGAGACGATGCTAGGATTATGCACAAACTAGAGACATGAATCATTTAAATGATATTCAACGAATCCAAATTGATCCAACTAGTTATTGCAATGCTAAATGTGGAACATGTGCAAGGTTTGTGCCAGAAACACTAGAAGTTCAACCATATTTAAAACTAGAACATTTTCCAATGGATGTATACACTAGATTAATTGAAGAAGATATAAAAGAAACAAATGTAACGGAAATCTTATTCAATGGTAATTGGGGAGATGCATGCATGAACCCTAAACTAATTGAAATGTGTCGCATTGCTCGGCGAGCAAACTTGTTAGTTTATATTTCAACAAATGGCGGAGCAAGAACACCCGAATGGTGGAGTGAGCTAGGTGAAGTATTAGGAGATAACGGAGAAGTTATATTTTGTATTGATGGAATAGACAAGGAATCAAATGCATTGTATAGAGCAAGAACTGATTACAATAAGATTATCAAAAATATGCAAGCATTTAATCGTGCAGGTGGAAAAAGCATATGGATTATAACAATATTTGATTATAATAACGATCAAATAGATCGTGCAGAACAATTAGCAAAACAATACGGATGCTCAGGCTTTACAGCAAGAAAGAATTACAGCGATAGAAAAGAAATTGTATATCCAACGCACACAGTTACATTGCACGATGTAGACAACAGTCAGGCAAGGGAAGTTGTTTGGAATAGCAACAGTCGAGAAAGCAGAAAGAAATACAATAAAATAAAAAGCCCAGAACAACAACACAGTCAATGTCCTTGGTATACAGATGGTGAGATACAGATTGATCCTTATGCTACAGTTTGGCCTTGTTGTATTACAAGTCAAACATCATATGGTGTAGAACCAACAGGACAAAAATATGATAGTGTAACAGGATTTACAAATTTATCCCATTCACCAAAATACAGCCTTAAAGAACACACATTAAAAGAAATATTAACAGATAAATGGTATACAGATATATTAGAAAAGAAAATTGAAGGTGCACAGTTTAGTGTATGCGTTGACGATTGCGGAGTAGAAAATAGATTATGATTAGATGGGGAATAACAGCGAACGCACACGATGCCTCATTGGCAGTGTTTGACAACGACGAACTAAAGTTTGCCGCTCATGCTGAACGTAGCAGTGGAATAAAGAATGATAAGCATTTAAATCAAACATTAATCAATCAAGCATTAGAGTTTGGTAACCCTGAACATGTTCATTGGTATGAAACACAATGGCTTAAACGTTTACGTCAACTACGTGCAGGACAATATCGCACAGCATTAACAAAGCCATCTCCAGTTACATCACTATATGAGTTTGGAATACGTCCTCGCAGTTTATTAGATTTTTATAATGAGGTTCCTGTAGACTTTAATCGCACACCATCGTGGCACAACACTAGACATCATCATAGTCATGCAGCCGCAGGTTATTACACAAGTCCATACAGAGAAGCCGCAGTATTGGTGGTAGATAGTATAGGTGAGTTTGAAACACTCACAGTATGGGAAGGACATGGAACTAAACTAAAGCGTAAGTTTAGCCAGAAGTATCCACACAGCATAGGCTTATGGTATAGTGCAATGACACAGCGTATTGGACTAAAACCAAACGAAGATGAATATATTCTAATGGGATGGGCCGCAGTTGGTGACCCAGACAAGTATAAGAAACGTATATTTGATGATTTCTTTTATCCATTAGATCAAAACAGTCCACGTATTCGTTTTAAACAAAACTTACACAGAGGTTGCAAGCAATGGGCACCAGAACTAAACACAGTTCAAGACTATGCCGACATAGCCGCAGGCACTCAAGCAGTATATGAATATATTTTTACTCATTTAATTAAACAAACAAAGAAACTTGTTGACAGTGATAACATTGTATTAATGGGAGGGTGTGCATTAAATTGTGTAGCAAACAGTATAGCATTTAATCGTTTTAAAAATGTTTGGATTATGCCTAATCCAGGTGATGCAGGTAGCAGTGTTGGTTGTGTATTAGCACACACCAATAAGTTTATTGAATTTGATAGTCCATATCTTGGAAATGCTATTAGAGGCAACTATCCTGTTAATAAAGCATTAAAAGTTATACAAGAAAGCGGAATGGTTGGTGTTGCCAACGGTTGTGCAGAGTTTGGACCACGTGCATTGGGTAATAGAAGCCTGTTAGCTGACCCTAGAGGTGAAAATATGCAAGATCAAGTAAATACAGTAAAGCAAAGGCAAGCATTTAGGCCTTTTGCTCCAGTTATTAAAGAAGAATGTTTACATGATTACTTTGATATGCCAGAAGGTGTAACTAGTAGTCCATTTATGCAATTTGTTGGAAGAACAAAGGATCCAAACTCATTTCCAGCAATTACTCACATAGATGGAACAAGCCGAGTGCAAACTGTAACACGATTACAACACCCAGGTTTATATAAGTTATTGGACAAGTGGCACGAAGCTACAGGTTGTCCTATGTTGTTAAATACTAGTTTAAACATTAAAGGTGAGCCAATGGTGGACACCGAGGATGACGCAGAGCGTTGGACAGAGAAATATAGTGTGGAAGTGGTAACTAGCGAACAGTCTAGTATAGGAGAATAGATTATGATAGTGTATATTGTGCAAATGGAACGCAAAGACACCCAATCAGTTAAAGAAGAAATACCACACAGATATGTGGTTGGAGTATATACATCATCAGACGAAGCTCGCCGAGCAGGCGAAATAGAAGAACAGTGGCGCAGAAATACATACAAATATTTCCTACACGATTTTGTCTTAGATAAACTAAGTGAAAGAAAAATAGAATATGCTGTTAAAGAATTAATGACAGAGAATTTAATAACGAACGATAAACGCTTTGGCTAAATTATTAATATTAGGTTGCAGTTACACTAGAGGTAGCTATAGTTTCCATAAAAATGGAGATGAAGAACTTACAAGCAAAGAAACATGGGTAGACAATATACCTGCAGAGATAACTCTTTATTGTGGATATGGAGTAGGATACATACAATGGTTAGATGTATTAGAAAGCATAGAACTAAATGACTTTGATGCAGTTATACTACAAGAAAGTGTTGAACCCAAGTTTCAATTAAACAAAGATGCAAAATGGATCACAACCACACATGCTACAGAATTTAGACCACCACTAACAAGACACGAATTACAAGAGTCTAGTATTATATACAGCAAAGGTATAAAACATAGACCACAGTTACAAGAAGCATTGGGATTAAAAGAATCTGATGCATTAGACTATATACATGATATTGGCAATAATGATAGTGTATTAAATATAACCAAAGCCTGTGTCAGTCATATAAACAATAAATTAAAAGCACATAATATTCCAGGTTACATTATTAGAACACATGAGTATGTTAATTATACAAACGAACATATACATTGTAAATATTTAGATTTAGATCCTTTATTTACAATAGTAGGCAATGATAAAAAATTAGTAAATACAATTACGGATGGCGGCCAAGGACATTTTACGGTAGAAGGCAACAAATTATTAGCAGGGCGTGTAGCAGATGCGTGGAGCAGGAGAGATAAATGAAATTCGAATGGAACCCAATTAAGTTAGTTAAAAAACTAATTGCAGAGTATAAGCATAAGAAAAAACTAGAGAAGAAATTAGAAGAACTACGCAAAAAAGATCCTTACATATACGATTAGATTAGAGGAAACGTATAATGGTTAACTTCGACGGAGACGATGGAGAGTTCAGTCATAGAGATGCTTATTGGCTATTTTGGATAGTCAAAGGACATTTTAATACGTCAGAGGAGACCATACTGTCATGTGCAAATAGTTATTTCAATCGTGCATGGCGAGATGGATGCGATGGTGCACCACTATCTGAATACGAAGAAGGATTCGAAGAAGCTTATCAAAAAGTGCTTGACAACAGAACACAAAAGTAGTATAATAGTTTGATAAATTTAAGGCATCGAGAATGAATATAAAAATTTACAACAGAGTAATGGAGATGATTAAAAATGCTCCAAGTCTAATGACTAACCCACAAACACTAAAAGTAGCAATCAAATCTGAGTTTGATATTGAGATGAATGGTCCTGCTCCAAGCATAGAACATTTAGTTAACACAGTCGATGACTTAATACTTGCAAACTACTTTGGCAAAGTATGGCAACCTAAAACAAAGAAATACAAATACAGTGGACTAGACATCATTGACGAAGTTAATGCATTAAATCCAAAGGCTGTATTGGATTTAGGTTGTGGATACAATGAGTTTAAAGGAAAGATAAAAAACCTAACTGGAGTTGATCCATTTAATAAAAAAGCAGACCATGTGTGTAGCATAGTAGACTACAAGCCTGATACAAAATATGATGTAACAATTTGTATGGGTAGTATCAACTTTGGTAGTGCTGATAAAATTATTAGAGAATTGTGTCATGCAGTTGATTTAACAGCACCAGAAGGTTTGTTGTTTTTCCGTGCTAACCCAGGTAAGCAACATGAAGCACCTGAGGCAAAATGGATAGACTTTTTTAATTGGACTCCAGAGTTCATTATTAATGTAGCAAAAGAACTTGATTGTGTTGTAGTAACAATTAAACAAGATGCAAACAGATTATACTTTGTTTTGAAGCGAAGATCGTAACTATATACAAAACGAAGATAAATAGATATAACAATAATTATAGATTTATAATTACTTTGTTATCACTTTACACGATTACCAACATGCGAGTGCAACAGGTTCATTGGTGTAATACCCTCAAAACTTTAGAAGAATAAGGAACCATATGTTGGAAACATATATTGGTGTCCTGTTATTGGGTGTTGTCTATGGATTTTTTGTAGGCTTAATTCCGGTAGCAGGTGCTACAACAGGACTAATAGCCGTATACGCATTCGTTGGATACTTTGAAGATCCCTACATGTTAGTTGTATTCACAACAGCAATTGTTGTGACTTCGAGTATTGGCGACAGCTTTTGCGGTGTTGTTATGAATGTGCCAGGGGCAGGCGGAGCCGCCGCAACAATGATTGATGGATTTCCCATGAGTCGGCGTGGCGAGGCTGCAAGAGCTTTAAGTGCCGCAATTAGCACAAGTTGGATAAATGGATTGATATGGGGTTTACTTGTATTCCTTTTCTTACCATGGTATACCAAGATTGTGTTATATTTTGGCATTCGAGAGATGTTTACTTTCCTAATATTTGCTATGACATGTGTTGTGTTTATTAGCAGTAAGTATTGGGTAAGAGGCTTCATTGCATTAATTGCCGGCTTTATGGTCGGACATATTGGAATGGATCCTGAAACAGCAAGTTCACGTTGGACAATGGGTTGGGATTACTTAGGTGATGGAATACAAATGATTCCTGTTATGGCAGGCGTATTAGCATTTCCAGAACTACTAAGTGCATACAGAATGAAAGCTGAAAAAATCTTTCTAGACAATGCACTAATTAAATCACAACTAATACAAGGTATCAAAGACAGTTGGAAATATAAATGGGATGGATTACGAGGAGGCTTTATTGGAGGCTTTATTGGATTAATTCCAGGTATTGGCGGCAACATTGCAGATTGGTTTGCATATAGTCAAACAGTTGCAGCCGCAGGCAAACATGCCGATAAAGATGCTTATGGAATTGGAAAAGGTAATGTTAGAGGTGTTATTGGTTGCGAAGGCGCCAACAATGCTCAAAAGGCTACCAGTTATGTTCCTACCATTTTGTTTGGCATTCCAGGTGCACCATTTGAAGTGATTGTTATGGGTTTACTTATGTATGTAGGCCTAGAACTAGGAACTCCAAGTGTATTAGCAGATGGAGTGTTCTTTGATCACTTGCTGAGTAGTTACCTAGCAAGTCTTATTATAATCTTACCAATTGCTTATTTGTTTATCAAGTATGCAGTTAAGATTACCAACGTTCCTTTTAGATGGTATTTTTGGCCAATACTAGCATCGCTAATATGGTCATGCACACAATACACAGGACTCATTGAAGACTATTATATGTTTGCAATCTGTTGTGCTGTAGGTGTAGTTCTAAAATATCTAAAGTTTAGCCGTGTAAGTTTTTTAATTGGATTTATTCTCAGTGCAAGAATTGAGAAAAGTTATTTACAATTTTCGGGGCTGTATGAATGGAGTGACTTGTTTACAAGCTGGCTCCCACCAACCTTCCTTGCATTAGCGGTAGCAGCCGCGATATGGGGATTGTTTTTTAACAAAGCTAAAATAGATTTCGTATAAATCAAAGGAGAAAATATGAAACAACTAAAGAAACCTTTTATGGCATTAGCACTTGCAATGTCATTACTAGTAGGATACTCTGCACCAGCAGTAGCAGACTACACATTTGTTGTCCCACAGAAGCCTGGATCAGGAACGTCTGTATGGACAGCAATTGTTGCCAAAGAACTTGAGAAGCACTTAGGTGAAAAAATCAAGATCATTAACATTCCAGGTGCAAATGATATTCCTGGATTCAACAAGTTCCACAACGACTTGCAATCAGATCCAAAAGTTGTAATGGTATCACACGGTGGTAATGGTGTAAGTTATCTAGTAGATGACGTAGACTATAACTACTATGAATATGATCCAATTGGTATGATGAACTTGACTATTATTAACGGTCACCAAAAGTCAATTGACCCATACACAGATGAGATTTTGTTCTCAGCTGGTTCAGGTATGAATCCAGACATGATGGCACACATCTTACTTAAAGGTGGACCAGGTCTAACTATGGAGCAAGGTAAAGAAATCTTTAACACTCAATACAAATACATCAAAGGTATGTCAGGTGGCGAGCGTAGATTGTCTTACCAACGTGGTGAGCTTAACGTAACACGTGAGTCAACTGCGGCTTATAACAAGTATTATAATGATGCACCTTACTCAAAAGTATGGTTCTCACAAGGTGTATTCAACTTGGAAACAGGTGAAATTGATGCAGATCCAAACTGGCCAAACCAATCAATTCACGAAGTGTTTGAACAAAGATGGGGCGAAGCACCATCAGGTGAATTCTGGGATGCTTTCGAACTAGTTCGTAACTTCCGTGACGTGATGCAAAAAGCATTATGGACACAAAAAGACAACCCAAATACTCCGGCTCTTGTTGCGGCATTCCGTGCCATGGCAGCAGACCCAGAGTCAATGGCAAAGATTTATGTAAAAACTGGAAAGTATGACTGGATTATCGGAGACGATATGAAAGGCGCACTAGACATTTTGCGTAACCAAATCGAGCGTGATACATATGCAAACCTAGTTGACTTCTTGAAGTTTACAGGTAAAGATGCAATCTTCAAAGAAGATGTTATCCCTCAATAAGTCCTAACTACCTTAGGAACGTAACTTAGGTTACATTAAAGGGCCTCTTCGGGGGCCCTTTTCTATGACAATCAATAAATATATAGTTAATAAAATTAACAATAGTTATAAATACTACACGAAATAGATGTTTTCGTAATACAATAATCTATGAAGATTTCGAACTTAACTAAGAAGGAAATGCAGATGAGAAACATAAAAATATTTACAATAGTCATGCTAATAGTTTTTGGAATGACATCGGCACTCGCTGCAGATCCTATTGTAACAGAATCAACTAGTAACAGCACAGTCACAACAAAAGGTGACACTAAAACAACAGTTAAAAGCCCACCGCCTAGTGCAATATCACCAAGCATAAACAGTAGCAACAGTGACTTATGCACAGTAGGAATTTCAGGTGCAGTTCAAACACAAATACTTGGTATTAGTGGAGGCAAAACTGTTCGTGACTTGAATTGTGAAAGGCTAAAACTAGCCAAAACAATCTACGACATGGGCATGAAGGTTGCAGCCGTTAGTATTATGTGTCAAGACGAACGTGTATTTAATGCAATGGAAATGGCAGGAACTCCTTGTCCGTATTTTGGTAAAATTGGTGAAGAGGCCCAAGCAAGTTGGGAAGCTTCTCCGGAGCGTAGACCAGAAAACATAATTGAGGAGAAACGTCAGGATGATACTCAAAAGATTGTTGAAAAGACTATCGGTTTTAGTATTCTTTTGTATTTGTTACTCATTTAGTAGCACAGCATTAGCAACAGATACCGCTGTTCCAACTAACCCAACAACAACTAATCCAACCGACATAGACTTGGATGACGGAACCATTGGTAGTCCACAATATGGATGTCCATCTGGCACCTCCGCGGCATTTGTATATTCGAATGGAGAAAGCCTACGTTTTGGTGAGTGTGTTAACACATTTGCAGTATCATATGCAATCAATCAAGCACTAGAAGGCACAGGCGTTAGCATAGACAAAGTTCACTATCAATGGAAATATATACATTGCTTCAATGAACCTGGCAAATTTTGTAGTGTTGATATTGAAGATAGAGTAAACCTCTCAACAGGTGAGATTACTGATGATACGCATTGGGATGAGTTAATTGTAATTGTTGAAGTAACAGATAGCAGTGGAAACGTAGTTGAAACTAAAACTTGGACTATGGATACATGGTATGATTGGACGTCAAGTAACGCTCATAGTGATAATGAAGTTCAAGAAGGTTCGGTTGTTTGGCAGATACACGAAGACAATATAGAAGTTTACAATCACATAGATAAAGTAGGAACAATACGCACACCAAATGCAGTTGGTGATGTGCGTTTTAGAATAAGTGGATACGACAAAGGTAATTGGGATGGTTACTACGGTCCTATTATAAATGATTTAAAAACTTGGTTTACTTATAGAGCTAACCCATGTAATGATACAGCCCTTTATGATCCTAGTTGCCCAGGTTATGCAACAGCCTATGCGACATGGCAATACGATACAAATTGTGCCGCTAATGCCTTATACGATCCAGGTTGTCCAGGCTATGCAACAGCAAATTATAATGCACAATGTAGTGCAGATCCATTATACGATAGTGGGTGCCCAGGCTATGCAAGTGCTTACTATGATCAACAATGTAGTGCAGACCCACTTTATGACAGTGGATGTGATGGATATGCCGCTGCTTATTACACTCAACAATGTAGTGCAGACCCACTTTATGACAGTGGATGTGATGGATATGCCGCTGCTTACCTAACACAGCAATGTAGCATTGACACATTATATAATAGTGCATGTCCAGGTTATGCTGCCGCTTACTTAACACAACAATGTGCATTAGATTCAACACATGATGAATCATGCCCAGGATATGAAGAAGCATACTTTGAACAGCAATGCACCTTAGATGCATTGCATAGTCCGGGTTGTGCAGGATACGATACAGCATACTTAAATCAGCAATGTAGTTACAACTCACAGTATGATTCACAGTGCCCAGGTTATGTTGCACCAATCATAGAAACTGACCCAACTGATATTGGAACAGGAACAGGTGATAGTATTGTTGATAATGTAATTGCAACACCAGACTTACCAACTATAAACTTAATACCTGCTCCAGAGCCTATGCCGGAGCCAATGCCTGAACCAGAACCCGAGGTAGTAATAGAATTACCAACAGTTGAAATACCAGATGTGGGAACAATGGATACAGGCAACACTATGCCAGCACCAGAACCATTAGGTGAAGTAGAACAAATTGAAGCTGAAGTAGAACAGCAAATTGAAATGGAATTGGAGATACCAGATGCGACACAAGAACAAGAAGAGTCCGGTAGTGATGTGGAACAGTCAATGGATGGAGATACCGGGACAGATGAGAACGATACTGAAGGGGGAACAGAAGATACAAGTTCCGATGAAGTATCTGAAGGAAATTCCACAGAAGAAGAGTCAACCGAAGAAGCAGTAGAAGAAACTGAACCTGAGGAAGAAGCTGAAGAAAGCACAGAGGATGAGGCTACAGAAGAGACCGAAGAGGAATCAACTGAGGAAGAAAGCACAGACGAAGAAGAAACTACTGAAGAAGAAAGCAATGAGGAAGCTACCGATGAAGATGAAAGCGAAGAAGAGAATTCAAATGAATCAGAGGAAGAAACAACGGAAGATACAAAGGAAGAAAAAGTAGCTGACTCAAAGCCTAAGAAAGTTAAGAAGCTATCCAAGAAAGAAAAGGAAGCAGCTAAACGCAAGAAGATGAAAGAGATCATCAAAGAAAAACTAAAAAAACTTGCAGAAGATCAAGGCAAAGCAACATCACTTGAGGCACAACAGGCTTTACAACAGATTATTGCAGCATTAATTAACTATGTTCCAGGCTTTAATGCTTATGGAGAAATGGCAATACCTGGAGTAGACTTTTACAATTCAGAAGGAATATACTTAGATAAAAAGATTCCAGAGAACCAACGAGGTTTGAGAAATGGTCTTGCAAGTGAATTAAAGTGGAATAAAATGGTAGATGAACAATATGAGGGAATGGAATGATAACTAAATTAATTAAAAGGAGAAATAATATGTGGAAATCAATAAAGGATTGGCCTACGTTGACTGAACTTTTCTTTGGAAAAGGTAAAGGTCCAACTAGTCCAAAAGAAGAACCAAAGAAGGCAAAGAAGGCGCCTGCTAAACCTAAGGCTAAAAAGCCAGAGCAGAGTAAGAAAAAAGCATCTAAGCCAAAGAAAATTACAAAGTCTAAAAAGACAGCGGCCAAGAAGCCTGCTAAGAAAAAGGAAACAAAAGCATGAGTGAAAAAACAACAGTAGAAGTAGGTGGATTAAAGTTCACAGGCGGCAAACTGTTTCTAGTTATTACTATTTTATCTACCCTAGGCGGAGCAGCTTGGGGAGGCTTCGAATTCTATAATGATTATAGAAATATGAAAGCAAAGATAGAAAGGTATGTAGCACCAGACCTAAGTGGAATCAGAGCAGAACTACAAGTAGTTAACACTAAACTAGATGAAGCATTAGACTATTCTAAAGATATTAAAAACGGATTACGTGATGATATTGTTAGACTAGAACGTATTGTAGATCAAGTAGAAGATGATGTTAATAGTGTTGAAGAAGATGTGCGTGAAGAAATTAGTTTAGCTGATCAACGTTTTGAAAACAAACGTGACCAGTTACTAACAGACTATGAGCAAAAAGCAGATAGTTTACGCACAAGCACTGATTTGAAACTTAAAGAACTAGAAAGCAGACTAAACAAAAGATTACAAAGAGCATTGGATAATCCACTAGCACAGTAGTAATAGGATCAAAATGCCCACTTGACAAAGAGAGCATTTTATAGTATTATAACTACAATGAGTAGTTTATTAATTATTACAGGTCCGCAAGGTAGTGGTAATCATTTGTTTAGCAAATGTCTAGCACTACACGAAGAAGTCTTTGGATGGAAAACATTGCTCAATAGATATTGGGAAGGGCATCACCAAGAGCCTTTTGCAGATTATTGGGCAGACCCATCTAAATTAGACGAATTTGACTGGAATCAAAGTGAATACTTTGTAACCAGTGTTAGCAGTCCATACTTTAAAGATCAAAAACCTGTTACACCTGATTACATTGAGTTTATTAAACATGCACAAAAGCATGTAGATAAAATTAATATAGGCATAATTGGTAGAGATCAAAATATTTTACGTAATCAACAAAATAGAGTGCGAGGCAAAGAAACTACTCCTATTGCATTGCAATCTTTTAACTGGTTGTTTGAAACACAAAACTGTTACTTCTTAAGTCAAGAACTATTATATTTGTATAAGCAGAACTATTTGGAGCAGTTAGGCAGAGAAATAGATTGGCCTATTGCTTTTTTGGACTCGAATATAGATGAAATTCTAAAGGAAGATAGTAACACTAAATATATTAAACAGGTGCATGAACATTGGTTGGATACAGAGGTCCAAAAAGCAGTGCGCCAAAGCTAAAAAAGGAAAATAATATGACTTTTATTTTATGGCATTTACTAGCAATTACAAGTGTGATGGCAATCTCATTTATACTAGGCTGGATTAGTGCAACAAAAGTATACGCATTAACGGAGAAGTAATACATGCTAGATGTTATTATGTTAACTTTCGGCGAGCCGGAAGCTGATGAGAACTTCGAGATACTAAAACAAAAGGCCCCACATGCACAACGAGTAGACAACGTAGTTGGATTGCTTGAGGCACACAAAGCTGCTGCAGAATTATCAAAAACAAATTACTTTTATGTGTGTGATGCAGATGCAATCATACAAGAGAACTTTCAATTTAAGTTTGAACCAAGCGACAGAAGAGAGGCATATCCAGGTGTTCCCGAAACAGAATGCGTATTTACTTATCGTAGTCATAACCCTGTTAACGATCTCATATATGGATTTGGTGCGTTAAAACTATTTCCTAAGAAGAAGTTACTTGCTACAGAAGAATTCAAAGTAGATATGACTACAAGTATAGGTGCAGTATTTAAACCTAAGTTTGAGATATCAAACACTACAGCATTTAATACTGATCCATTTAATACATGGCGTAGTGGATTCCGTGAAGGAACTAAAATGGCCAGTGGAATTATTGATCACAAAAAACAAGTAGATGATGCATATAGATTAGAAGTTTGGTGCACCCGTGGTGAGAACAGACGTTATGGTGAGTATGCAATACTAGGTGCTAATCAAGGCAGAGACTTTGGCAATCATTATAAGAATGACAAAGAAGCATTACGTAAAATTAACGATTGGGAATGGTTAAAGAAAACATTCGAAAGTGCATTATGAAACAAGAAGAATTTCAAAAACAATATCATTGGCTCTATGGTCTACGTGAATACTTTGATGCAATAGGTGAGGGTGATAGGTATGAAGTATTATTCAAAGCATTATATCATAATAATTGGTATCGTAAGCGTGATATCTTAACAGAAATTATTGTTATGGGACAAAGTAACCCAACGCATGTAAAAAGTTGGATGAACTTATTAATGCACGAACAGTTAACTGACATAGAGATAAAAGCACAGTTAGTTGTAACACTTATTCGTAAGTATATGAACGAAGATCCGTTATTGGCCAATACAGCAAGATTTATTAATCATTGGAGTGGTGACGAAGGAGAAGGTGCAAAGGTTCCAGATTTAAATGACTTCTTTAGTAAAGGACAAGTGCAAAGTAAACTATGGATGATTAGAGAACTTAATAAAGTTGTAGAAGGTAGTTTAGGTAATGTAGCATTTTACGGAGGCTGGTATAACTTTCCTGCTCACTTTATATTTCAAAACTTTACTGTAGGTAAGATATATAGTCTAGATCTAAACGAAGAAACAGTAGAGCCTAGCAAGAAGTTATGCTATAACGAAACTGTTGACAATAAATTTATTCCTATTGCTACAGATGTAAATAAACTACGCTGGAATAACAAGACTCTTAGCTACAGGAACTATAAATTACGTGATGAACAAATTGAACGTTGGATGGAAAAGCAAGAAGAAAAATATGCAAATGATATTGAAGTAAAATTTGATGAGATTATGCAAGGATATACCAGCAAAGAAAAGATACGCAATGATATTTTTAAAGACAAAGATACCTTACTCGAAGATACATTTGGCTGGGTAGATTTAGATAACATTAATTGTGTAATTAATACAAGTTGTGAACACATGGATAATCAATGGTTTGAAGATTTACCTGTTGGAACATTTGTAGTGCTACATCAAAATGATTACTTTGAAAACGAACAACACAGTAATTGTTGTAAAGACTTAGAAGAAGTAAAGTCTAAGTATCCCATGAGTGAAATATATTACGAAGGAGAGCTAGATACAAACCTTTACAATAGGTTCATGTTAATAGGAATTAAGTAATGACATTAACGTTTATTGAGTTTGAGCTTAACGAATTTATACCGCCAGGCGGTGCAGTTGAAACAAACCATGCTACTGTAGAAGTTTGTTGTGATATAAGCAGTAAGTTAACCAGAAAACTTAATTTACGATATGAGAAAGACTTTTGGTTTGAAGAGGCATACTATGCCAAGGACGGAAAGCGTATATTAAAGTTTGCATTTATAAATGATCACACAGCATTTATCTCAAAGATGATGGGAATATATAATGGATGATAAAGATATACAAGGGTTTATAGATTACTTTGGCGAAGATAACATACCTAATCCGGAACAGTATCCACGCAGAGTAGAATGGTTAATGAAATGGTATATACATATCGTTATGAGAAATAGAGAAGATAACAATGGATGATGAACTATGGGACGCTATTATGGATGGCTTCACACCCAGACAATTACAAAAAGAAGCCGCTAGAGCAATATGCACTATGCCTGCTGACAATGATAGTATACATAAGTTTAATGCAGTTGCAAGACACAACAGTAATCTTTGGTATAAAGCAGTAATAAAATATTACATAAATGAACACGGAGACTTTCCAAGCGAGATAGGACCCGGCAAAGATATAAAGTTGATACTTGATGATTAGTTACATTAAGTATGGCAGTGCTATTATAATACTTATAGCAATGATACTCCACGTGCAAGGGTGGACACCGTGGAATAGTTTCTTACAAATGATAGGAGCCGCTGGTTGGATATATGTAGGCTGGAAACAAAATGAGAAAGCTCTCATACTAAATTTCTTGCCACAGTTTTTTATTATTATACCTGGCTTGGTATACATGTGGCTAGGATGAAAAACTTAATAGTATTTCCAGCAGGTGCAAGCGGGCATTTCCTAGCAGGCATTTTTACTGGTAATACAAATAAGTTAAGTAACAATATTGAACACAAATATGATGGTAATAGGAATTTGTTAGATATAACTCATATAGCTGAGTTAACAACAGGAGCAACTCAAAGAAAAGATTACAGTATAAAGAGGTTTAAAGAACTTGCACAAGAGCACCAAGATACAAATATAGTTATAATACATCCAGATATTGATTGGTATATCTACATTCTATGGCTGTTAAAGACAAACGATGATGTAGAAGATACAATAGAACAAGTAGCAGAGAGTAGATTTGTAAGCGATGAAAACACTAATGAACATTATAAACATCACCATACCTTCAGTGAAATACTTAGGCAACAAGGAGTGAATGTATTAGATATAAACTATTCAGATTTGTTTATTGATATTAACAAAGAAACAATTAAAGAGTTACTGTTATTCTTAGATTTTCCGTCGTTAAGTGTAAATACAGTAGCTGAAGCTATAACCGAATACACAGACTTACAATTAAAAACTATCAATTTAAGATATAATCTAAGCAAGGACGAAATATAAATGATACATTATAGAACACAAGAGAAAAATAATGTAAATGATTTAACAGTCAATGTTAGTTTAGAACATAATCCAAAACATTACAGAATATATTGGCCAACTAATCATAGTGGAATGTTCCTTCAATTTATGATTAGTCAGCATAAAAACTTTCCAAGAAGTAGTGCTGCCTACATAACATTACCAACTAAGAATCACGTTATATACAAAACAGATGAAGAACGCCCAACATTGATTGAACCAATAAAGAATACAAACTTTACAAAATGGATTGATACAGGACCATTCGGAGAGCATGACTTAAAAGATATTGAAATAAATTCAGCAGAAGTAATAATAGCAGTTACTCCAGAAGTAAAAATGGCACAACAACGTGACAATATACCTACTGAACAATGGGAAAATACTTATGCAAAAATATTAGTAGACTTAGCCATGGACGATGACTCTAGAAATAAATTACAATTTATAAATGTAACAAGATTGTTGAATAAGAATACAAGGCAAGAAGAATACAAAAATATATTAAATATAATTGAAGAACATCCATTAAGTAAATTTACACTTGATACTCTATGCGACGAATATATTAATCATGTAGGATATACAGATGTATAAGTATGAAGATATAAACACAGTTCACTTAGAAGTTACACAACGTTGTAATGCAAGTTGTCCTATGTGTGACCGTAATGAGAACGGTGGTGCAGTCAATCAGCACATTAAGAATAACTTACAAGAACTAAGTTTAGATGATTGTATTAATATATTTGATCCAGACTTCTTACAGCAACTAAACACATTATATATGTGTGGTAACTTAGGTGACCCAATTAGTGCTAGAGATACATTAGAAATATTTGATTACACACGTGCAATGAATGAAAACATATGGTTAAGTATGAATACAAATGCAGGTGCGAGAGATGTTACATGGTGGCGAGAACTTGCTAAGACTATTGGCAAGAACGGTGCAGTTATCTTTAGTGTTGATGGATTAGAAAACACAAACCATTTGTATAGACAAGGTGTGCAATGGGATAAAGTAGAACGCAACATGCGAGCATTTATTGAAGCAGGTGGCAGAGCTCGTTGGGACTATTTAATATTTGAACATAGTGAATGTGATGTAGAACGTGCTGAACAATTAGCAAAGCAATGGGGTGTTGAGAAGTTTATGAAAAAGAAAACTGGACGCTTTATTAATGCTAACAGTGAGTCTAAAGAAACACACCAAGCAAAGAATCGCAAAGGTGCTACAATGCAGAACTTGGCTAAGCCAAAGAAAGCAGAGTATCAAAACCTAGCACTACTGAAACAAAAAGAGATTGAAAAAACATATGGTGGTATGAAAAACTATTATGATAGTTGTGATATTAAATGTAAAGTAGCAGGCAAAGATCCTAACATCTTTATTACAGCAGAAGGCCTTGTGTTGCCTTGTTGTTGGACAGCTGGTCGTATGTATAAGTGGTGGCACAAAGATCCAAAGGTAGAACAGATATGGGATTTCATAGATGGTGTTGGCGGAAAAGAGGCTCTTGATGCAAAGATACATGGAGTCGAAGGCGTATTCAAAACAGGCATTATGCAAGACATACAAAACAGTTGGAATAAGAAAAGCATTGAAGAAGGTAAGCTAGGTGTTTGCAGTATGAAATGTGGCACAGAGTTTGATCCATTTGCGGAGCAGTTTACATGAAGAAGTTACTGACTCTAGGATGTAGTTTAGCTCCAATTGACTCGTGGCCGTATACATGCAATCAAGCTGGACAATTCGATATACATACAAACTATGGGTTCGGTGGCGGCGGCAATCAACAACTGCTAGACTGTATAGACGAATACTTATATCACAACACAACAAAAGATTTAACTGTAGTATATCAAATGACTGGTATGGAAAGAGGCGGTGGAATATACTCATCAGGAGTTTCGAAAGAGTTGATAGACCACAAAACGAAGTTAAGGGAGCTGAGCAATATACTTCCAGACCAACGAAGTCTTCTATGGGAAGGATACTTTGGCAAACAGTATATGCTATGGGGTTCCAGCCTAAGCCATGGTATGCACTATGACGAACACCATAATCATATCATACTGTTAACAAGAGTAGTAAGTAAGTTATGTCTATTAGCAAATGCAGGCGTAACAGTATATGCATTTAGAGGTTGGACAGGTATAATACCACACGCCCCAGAAAAAACGTGGGAACAAATTACAGATGTGTTCGACAAGAACAATGTAAACTATATTGATGAACCGTTAGTCGACTGGTGTATCAAAACCGATCAAGAGTTTATGCCAGACAATTGGCATCCAAGGACAAGTGCAAGTAGATACTATGCAGAAGAATTTCTTAGTAAACAATTGGCAAGTGACACATGATAGATACTTTTATTAATATGCTTTCAAATGCTCTCCAGGCTATGTTTATAGGTAGTATGGCTGGAGGTCTTGTGCTAGTATGTGAAGAAGATATTCCCCAATTTAAAAAACTCAGACCCAATATAGAACAAGTAATGATACAAAGAGAAGTAGATCAAAAATTACAAGATGCATTTCTTGATGCATTTGATCAGACATACAATGATGATAAACAAACATCGAGTTGCGAAGAAGCACTACAGGCCGTAGGTTCTTCGATGCAAGAAGTAATAAATAAAATTAACAACGCAAGCAACCCACACAAGAACCCGTTATTATGATTACCAATCCAACATATAATAAGTATACGCATCCATGGAAGTATATAACATCGCAAAGTGGCTTCTTTACTCCAGAAGTATATGAGAATCTTACAAATATATTATATTCTGAAGCAGTAAAAGATTGGCCAGTATATAATGATGATGGCAGTGATCCGGCTTATCCACAAGGACAAGTAGTAATGATAGATGAAAAAGCACGTGAAAAGTCCACAGGATTCTTACGTGAGTTTTATGACTGGTTGTGGACAGGAGAACTTAAAGCACATATACTTGAAAAAACAGGAGTAGATTTTACACGTTATAGTTACTTGTGGCATTTAGATTATCCAGGATTTGATCAAGCATGGCACAATGATCTTGACTCCTATCCAGGTGTAGAGGTTACTACCTTTCAAGTCTACATGGCAAAGAACAATGATAAAGCACACAGTGGAGTAATAATATCTAATATTTGCCCAGAAGACGATGATGACATTGATGTGCGTAATTTATCTAATCCAAGCATGGCACAGTATCAAGTGCCATACACACCTAATCAATCATGGTCCTTTACTGCAAGCTCAGAAACATGGCATGCAGTTCCTAAAATAGATTTCTACAGACCAAGTTTTATGTGTAGAGATTTTAAAAGTATTACTTGACAAAACATCACTTTTAGTCTATTATATAACAATGGAATATATAATAATAATGATTACAGCATTGTTCATATACAATGCTAACCACATAGAAAACAATTGCACAGATGATGGATGCCCGAGCTTCCATGAGGAGAATTTGGATTGAAGATCTTAATCTTTGGACTACCAGGCAGTGGAAAAACTACACTAGCAAAACCATTTGCAGAATTAGTAGGTGGTGTGCATATCAATGCTGATGAAGTAAGAACAAGTTATAATGATTACGACTTTAGTTTGTCTGGTCGTATTAGACAAGCACAACGTATGCGTCTTTTATCAGACGGTGTAGTCAAGGCAGGCAAAATTGCAGTTGCTGATTTCATATGCCCTACTGAAGAAGCACGAAAAGAATTTAATCCAGATTATTCAGTATGGATGGATACTATCAAAGAAGGACGCTTCGATGATACAAACCTCATGTTTGAAAAGCCAACTAAAGTAGACTATCATGTAAGCCAATGGTTTGATGATATAGATACACAGTTGCTAATGGTTGTAAAGTTATGGATGGAACGTCAACCTCGTCACCCACCCAAGCCACCAATGAGTCCATTTGAATAACACAAAGAAGGAGGACAAATGGGATATTTTTTACTAGGAGTTCTAATTGGATGGCTAGTGCCAAGACCTAAGTTTATAGGCAAGGCAGAAGCAGCAATATGGAACCCAATCAAATCAAAATTACCAAATGCTATTACAAAGCATTTCGGATAAACGTGCCTGTAGCTCAGTTGGATAGAGCGTATCTTTGCGGAAGATGAGGCCAGGAGTTCGAGTCTCTTCAGGCACGCCAAAAGCGTTAATAACAATGCCCGCTCTTAGCTCAGCTGGATAGAGCAACGGCCTTCTAAGCCGTAGGTCACAGGTTCGAATCCTGTAGAGCGGGCCAAATCATTCACAAAGCAGTTAATAGCTGAATATCAGCAATAGATACTAATACATAGGTTGACACCTAACTATATATGTTGTATAATAACTATATGACACAACAAAACTGACTAGAAACTTGTATAATAAAAAATATCAATTTTAAAGCCATAAATGGTCTTTTTACTTGACATTTTCTAAATACTATTATACAATTATTATAGTTATATTACAATTATCAATAGGAGAATCATATGAGCACACGTGACGTAGTTCAAGACATCGTAAAACATACAGCAGGTCTTGGTTTTATTACAAATGTAAAAGTAACAGGAACAGATGAAGCAACAGAGCTAGATGCAATGGATGCCGATCGCACAGTTATCTTACACGCAACATTACACAATGCACAACCAGACTTTAAAGGTGAGTTTGGATTAGGTAACCTAGGTTTCTTAGCAGGTGTAACATCACTATCAAACTATCAAGAAGATACAGCTTCCGTTGAAGTTGTTTCACGCGAACGTAATGGAGTTCAAATGCCAGATCATCTAATGTTTAAAGATGTAGATGGCAACACAGACCAATATCGTTTTATGTCAAAAGAGATTATCGAACAGACACTACAAACTGTAAAGTTTAAAGGTGCTGATTGGGATGTTACTTTTGAACCAACTAAAAATAAAGTTGCAGAACTTAATGCTATCGCAGGAATTTACGGCGGTATCGAGCCAAACTTTACTGTTAAAACAGAAGACGGTGACTTAATTGTTACAGTAGGTGCTCCAGATGGATCATTTACAGGTAAGCGAACATTTGCTAAAAACATTAGCGGAGAACTAAACGAAGGCTATGCTTGGCCACTAGCACAAGTATTAGCTATTTTGAAGTTAGGCATGTCAGGAACATGTGTAATGGAAATTAGTAAACGTGGTGCCCTACAGATTAGTGTAGACTCAGGCATTGGCAAATATGATTACATTCTTCCAGCATTAACGGTATAGTATAAATGGCAGACAGAAAAGACCTAACAACCAGCAATAAAGACTACAGTGTGTTCTTACCGAGCATCAGTAGTTTCTATTCTAAGTTCATAGCACAAGCACAAAAGCGTCCAGACTTTGTTAAGCCTGAGCGTATGCCTGCAGGCTTTGAATATGGAATTGATGGCTTTGACTTTTTAAAGCCTAAGGACAATTACTACAATTACAAGTGGGGTCTTTACTCTGCCGGACACGCCACTCGAGACACAGTTAAGAGTGACGAACAGGAACCAATGATTCAAAAGCGTGATAGGAATAATAGTTTTATCCTAGGCGACAGTGGTGGGTTCCAGATTGCTACAGGTGTAATCAAATGTGATTGGCCAAACTTTAAAACAAATGATGACTTGCGTAAGACAATTCTAAACTGGTTAGAACATACCGCAGATTATAGTATGGTGTTAGATATTCCTACATTAGCAGCGGCTCCACCGCTTAATGCTAAAACAGGACTAACAGACTGGGTAGACTGTTTAGAATATACAATGCATAACAATGATTACTTTGTTAGAAACAGAACAGGTAACACTAAGTTCTTAAATGTGTTACAAGGCAACAACGAACAACAAGCAGACGATTGGTATTCAGCAGTTAAGCATTATCCATTTGAAGGTTGGGCAATGGCTGGTTACAACATGAAGCAATTACATCTTGCATTACGCAGACTTATTGTTATGCGTGATGAGAAGATGCTTGATCCAGGTAGAGATTTAATTCACTACTTAGGCACAAGCAAACTGAATTGGTCTTGTATCTTTACAGCAATTCAGCGTAACATAAGAGAAACTATTAATCCTGACATGATGGTGACATATGATGCGGCAAGTCCTTTTATTACTACTGCCAAGGGGCAAGCGTATACACAACACGTTCATAGGAATAATAAGTTTAGTTATGTTATGGAACAGGCAGTAGACGATAAACGTTTTCAGCACAGTAAAATACCTTTTCCTTTTAACAGTCCTATTGGAGAACGTATGAACATGGGTGACTTATGTTATATGGGTCCGGGTATGCTTAATAAAATTGGCAAGGAAGGCAAGACTAGTTGGGATAGTTTCTCATACTTCTTGCTAATGGCACATAACGTTTATCAACACATTGAAGCATGTCAACGTGCTAACACACTGGCCGACATTGCTACAACAAAATATCAGCCTAGTCACTTAGAATGGAATAAGGTTAAGCCTGGGCAAAGTGAATTTGACTTATGGGTTCCACGTGATGTAATTTATGTTACTGAATTTGTAAATAAATTATTTAAGAGTGAGACACCTATGCAGATGCTAGAAGAAGCACAGCCAATGCTAACACACTTCAGCGGTATGAAAACTATTAAAACGACACAAGGTGCGTTTGATAGTTTGTTTGATACCGGTGATGCAGTTCAAGAAGAATCCGATGGAGAGTTTACTTCTGAACAAGCCGAAGCGGCTGAAGACTTCTTAGAAACATTATAACAAGGAGAGTGAAATGGGAACAGGAACAATAAACAGTCTACTAAGGCACAAAGATGCTTTAGTTATTAAGCATAAAACACTTGACAAAGATATAAAAGAAGCGTATAGTAATCATATAAACGATATAGAACTTCATAAAATGAAAAAAGAAAAACTTTCAATTAAAGAAGAAATCGTTAAACTAGAAACAACAATTGCAGAACGAGAACAGTAATGAAAAGAAACTATGATAAAGCAGATGGTGTAACTGGCACTACATTGTTTGTAGGCAAAGAAATAGAACGCACACCAGCATATGGTATGAAGACACTCTTTGTAGTGGGAACAGACACATCCGTTGCAGAAATCTTAGTATTAGCAAAAGAACATGATTGTAAACATATTTACTTAGGTGCAAACATGTCATTTAATATTCAGTTGCCACATGGCACTGATGAAGAAAACAAAGCCTGGGATCCCATGATAACGAGTTTGCTTAGAGCAGACTTTTGGGTAACACTAGACTTTGAAAACAAATATTCAGATTATGTCCTTGAAAGTGGCTACACTGAGTATCGCAGATTTATTCCAATGATAAGCATAAGAATTCCTTATGTTGATCAAATGGGATATAATGCATGTGTTAAGATTGACGATGTTGATTTTGATGCTACTAACGAAGGTGTATGGGTTCATAGCCTTCATAACTTAATGGATCGCAGTGTGTTTACAGATTGGGATCAATATACACAAGATCATATAATCAAATAGGAGATATATTATGGTAAAAAAAGTAAGACTACTTGACGAAGAAACTACTACTGAACCAACAGTAGAACCAACAACACCAGTTGGTGAAAACGTAATTGATGCAGAGAAACTTATGAAGTTTCTTGAAGCAATTGATTGGAAGCTATGGGAATTGCTAAAACTTGAACGTGCTAAAGCCGGCGTTGAGACTAAGTAAATGCAGATAGCGTCACGTAATATCTGGGTAACGTTTAGCAAAGAAGGTGTGCATTTATATCCAGCCGCTAAAGACGATCCAGCATTAGCAACAGGTAAATGGGATGATGTTTCATTTCTAGGATATGCTCATAGGCATATTTTTCACTTTCGTGTAGAAATTAGTGTAACCCACAACGATAGAGATATTGAATTTATTCAATTCAAACGTTGGCTGGAATCACTTTATAGTGATGGAACATTAGAACTAAACCACCGCAGTTGTGAAATGATTGCAGAAGAATTAGCAGAAACTATTCTTACCAAGTATCCAAAGCGAGAACTTAAAATTAGTGTTGCTGAAGATAATGAGAATGGTGCTAATATGCTTTTTACAGATGATTAAAACGTAAACTAATTTGACAGAAGAAGGAATATGAAACATGTCAAACACTACTACAAACAAGACTAGCCATGCTAATCGGTATCGTATTTCAGGCCAATATAATATTAATGATGTGAAATACGATCTACTAAAAATTATTCAACCTTATGATGGGTTGATGCACAGCGACAAAGATGTCAGTAATATTCGCTCTTTGTTTATTTCTTACTTGAATGATCTTAAACATTCATGGAAGATTTTTAGCTTCAATGTAGACAACGTTGAAAAAGAAAATGCATATACATATGATGTTCATGTGCAGATGCATCGTGAACGTAGCCCTAAAAAGCTAAAGATTCATGTTGGTAAACTAGTATATAAACAAGAGGAGAACAATGTTTCGTAAACTATTTTATATGGGCCTCGAACCATACGAAGGCCGCTACACATTACAGTTGCAAGACTGGGCAGAAGCGGTATTTCAAAAACGAGGAATAGATTATACTATCGTTCCAGGAGAAACTATTGATGACACTAAAGCTATTAGTGTTGGCCAAGTGCTCGACGCACATGGTAGAAGTTTCTTTGGAATGTCACAGATTATGAACTTGGTTCAAATGATGCGTAACGGCGAATGCACAGGTAAAGATGCAATCTTCTTTGAAGATATGTTTCAACCTGGTATTGAATCCCTTCCGTATATTATGAATCAAATTCCACAAGAACAACGCCCTACAGTTTATGTAAGGTGTCTGGCACAAGCAGTAGATCCAGATGACTTTGTCCACGTATGGGGCATGGGTAAATGGATGAGCTTGTATGAACAAATGGTTAATCAATTTGCAACAGTGTTGGCAACAAACGAAGAAATGATTGCACACATGCGTATTGCAAATTGGGAAGCACCACTTTATAATATATCAGGACTTAGCTTTGGTAAAGAAGAAGTGCAAAGTCGTGTGGATAATATTAAACCATTTGATCAACGTAACAACCGTGTAATTTTTGCTGCCCGATTCGATCAGGAGAAACAACCTGACTTTTACATGGATGTTATTGAAATGGTATTGCAACAAAGACCTGATGTAGAGTTTGCAGTGCTAAGTGGCGGGCCACTGCGTAGCAACAACCAGAAGTATTTGGACCGTGCCTATAACATGCAAAACGAAGGTAAGTTAAAAATATACGAAGACCTAAAGAAGAATCAATACTATGACATTGTTAATGACAGTAAGGTATTGTTTAATTGTGCATTGCAAGACTGGGTATCTAATACCGTCAGTGAAGCAGATGCGTTAGGTTGTAATGTAGTTTACCCTGCATATCGTAGTTTTCCTGAAACGTTTGCAAACGATCACACACGTCTATATACACCATGGAGTAAAGAACATGCAGTTGAAAAGATCCTCACAGGTCTTGATGCACCTTCTGAGAACATGGGTAAGATTAGTGATTGGAATAATGGCACTATCGATCGTATGATTGATATTATGCAAGGAAATGGTGAACAATGGCTACGTAGCGGCAACCGTTACAGAGACTTCGTTGCGGAGGCAAAATACGCATGAAGATTGTTGTAACAGGAGCAGCCGGATATATCGGCAGTCAAACGTGTAAGACATTAACAAGAGCAGGACACGAAGTTATTGGAGTTGACAGGCACAAACCACGTCACGACTACTACAAAGTATTCCATGATGATCGTGACTATAACGACATCCAAGACCTATTGCTTGGAGTTGATGCTTGTGTCCATATAGCGGCCACTAGTCTAGTGGGTCCTAGTGTAACAGATCCTCACACTTATTATCAAAATAATGTGCAAGGAACTTTAGCGTTAATGCAAGACTGCAAGATTCAGAGCGTTAACAAATTTGTTTTCGCAAGTTCGGCTGCCTGTTATGGCATAGTAGAAGATGGAATATGTAGGGTTACAGATAAAAACGAACCTACAAATCCATACGGAATGAGCAAGCGTATGACAGAAATAATGCTAAAAGATTATGCTATTGCATATGGAATGAACAGTGTTAGTTTACGTTTCTTTAATGTTGCAGGCGCTGACTCAGATTGTGAGATGGGTCAAGAGAAACAAGCAACACATATTATTGCAAGAGTAATGGAAAGTGCAATGGCAGGTAAGACATTTACTTTCTTTGGCAATAATTATCCTACACCAGATGGAACATGTATTAGAGATTACATACATGTAGAAGATATTGCAAGTGGCATTTATGCATCACTACAGTATTTAGAAAATAACACTGGTGCTCACGTATTTAACTTAGGTAGCGGAGAAGGTAACAGTAATAAAGAGATTGTTGATGCAGTTAGTTACATGACTCCACTAATGCCTAACACAGCATTTGCAGAAGCTAGAGCAGGTGATCCACCTATGCTTATAGCAGATGTAGAAGCAACAAAAGAACTAGACTGGGTCCCACAACATGGACTCAGCGACATAGTAAAAACAGCCTACGATTGGTATTTAAAAACTAAAACGACATCCTCGTCGTAAACTCGGAGAATAAAATGAGTAAGTCAAAACAAATTAGAAACAAATTAGAAGAAGCAGGCATTCGCTATTGGGCGGGTGACAACATTAGTGAAGTATTACAAAATGGTGATAGAGAAGAACTAATTGAAGAGGCAACACTTGCCTTTGAAAGTGTATTAGATACATTAGTTATTGATAGGAAAACAGATCCTAACAGCATGGATACAGGCAAGCGTTTAGCTAAAATGTATTACAATGAATTAATGGCAGGGCGTTATGAAACAGCACCACCGGCAACAGCATTTCCTAATGAACCAGACAACGTAACTAACGAACGTTATGATGGTATGTTAGTTGTGCGAAGTGAACTTAAAAGTGTTTGTTCACATCACCATCAGCCAGTAACAGGTGTAGCATACATTGGCATTATTGCCGCTGACACACTAATTGGCTTATCTAAATATACACGTATCGCACAATGGTGTGCAAGGCGTGGCACACTACAAGAAGAACTTGCAATGGATATTTCACGTGAGATTATGAAAGTAACCAAGTCAGATGATGTAGGTGTTTACATTCAAGCAACACACGGATGTTGTGAGAACAGAGGCATTATGGCACACAGTAGTTTAACACAAACTACAGTTCTTAAGGGTGCATTTAAAACTGACCCTGCAACTAAAGAAGAGTTTATGGATAACATTAAACTCCAATCAGATTTTGCAGCTAAGTAGGAGAATAATATGTTAGCGACTTTTATATATGTAGGGCGAGAAGCTCTCGAAATGATGTTTTTGCTGTTTATGATTACAGCAACAGTATCAGTAAATAAAAAAATGATTACCGCAGGAGCAATTGGTCTAGTAAGTGGACTAGCAGGTGGAATGCTACTAGGTGAATTCCTAGAAGACTACGAAGTGGCAATGTATGCCACGTTAAGTGGATTAATGCTTTACTTGTTTTTTACAAGTAATAATCTACCAGCACACATCAAAGGACATGTTCAAGCAATTGCAGATAATACTGCTACATTTTGGGCAGGAATGTTTACTGTATGGTTTATATTCTTTAGAGAAAGCATGGAGATATTTACATTCATGTTCGCACCAAGTGAGCAAGTAAGTTGGCCGGCGGCAATTTGTGCCGTTATAGTAGTAGCGTCATTATACAAGGTATTAGAAAAATATAAACACACCAGAGAGCTATTTACAATAACACGATATGCTTTCTTATTTTTTGCATTATGGTTTGGATATGAAGCATTGGAACATGCACACATACTTTAACAAGAGGATAATACAATGTTAAGTGAATGGACAGAAGTATTAGTAGAGGCAACAAATAAAAAGGATATGACTTACTCATACTCTTTTAAAAATCAACAAGGTCAGCCTATATGGGGAACTAAAGTGAGGCCTTTACCTGGAGCAAGAAACTTCTTAGTTGGTATAGATTGTAAGAAAAATATTGATTATGACTATACTGCTGATAAAAAGACTGGACAATATTGTTATAAATTTAAAGAGCCCGAAAATGCTTTTTTATTCAAGTTATGGTGGGATAAAGATTCACCAGAAGCAATGAATAGTTATAACCATGAACACACTTGTCCAGACTGTGGAACTAAATTTAAAGATTAACAATGAAAGCGAAACTAAAATGAAAGCAACACCAAATGTAATATTTAAAGTTAGAGTGCCAAGCGATGATGCTGAACCTAACTCATGTGAAATCTTCCCATCAACGTGGGGAGATTTAACTACAAACGAAATCTTTTCTAACAAGAAAGTTGTAGTGTTTAGTCTGCCAGGTGCATTTACACCTACTTGCTCAACATATCAACTGCCAGGCTTTGAAGAAAATGCACAACAATTTTATGACAAAGGCGTAGATGATATCTATTGCTGTTCAGTTAATGATGCATTTGTAATGAACGCATGGCGAGATGCAAACAACCTTAAGAATGTTAAAGTGCTACCAGATGGTAATGGAACATTTACAGAAGGTATGGGTCAATTAATTGATATGAGTGGTGTGGGATTCAACAAGCGTAGCAGACGTTATGCAATGATTGTTGACAACGGCACAGTAACTAAAATGTTTATTGAACCTGATAGTTCGGCCGCTGACCCAGACCCATATGGCGAAACAACACCAGATAACGTATTAAAATCACTATAGGAGAAAAAATGACAAATCACGATAAAATTACACAAGCATATGAAACATATGTTAAAGAGAACGAATCATGGGAAGCTGAAAAGCCGATTAAAGCGGCTGCTTCAAGAGCCCGTAAAGCCCTTGGCGAATTGGGTAAACTTACAAAAGAAAGACGTAAGGAAATCCAAGAACGCAAGAACGCAATGTAACATACCAGACACTATAGGAGAGTAACATGTCTAACAAAGTATACTACACATGGAAAGACATTGAACATATGGTTAACACTGTTAACAATCTTATGTTTGCAGACAACTGGCGTCCAGATTATATTGTTGGCATGACACGTGGCGGCTTAGTGCCAGCAGTTATGATGTCCAATATTACAGGAATTAAAATGCATGCATTAGATGTGCGTTTTAGAGATACTGGAGACAATTACAGTGGTCCAGAATCAAATTTCTGGATGGCCGAAGATGCATTTGGTTACTGTGGCAAGGGATTAGCTCACACCAGTCACAGAAAGAATATATTAATCTTTGATGATATTAATGATAGTGGTAAAACTATGGATTGGATTAAAAAGGATTGGCCTGCAGGCTGTTTACCTAACGACAAAGGTTGGGATACAGTTTGGGGCAATAACGTTAGGTTTGCTAGTCTGTTAGATAACAGTGCAAGTGACTTTGGCGATGTAGACTATACAGCTATGGAAATCAATAAGATGGAAAAAGATGTATGGGTAGTATTTCCGTGGGAAGGCGAAAGAGACTACGGAAATTTTTAAAATTTTTAAGATAGGAGGTTAAAATGGATAAAAATGAAAAATTATTAAAAGACATTAGGTTATGCTTATGGATTATTATAGTTGGATTGATGTTTATATCTCATAGACTGCATAACCTTCAAGATTTTCTATAAGGTAGGAGGTTAAAATGAATCCAGATGATTTAATTATAACAACAAATGATGTTGATACTTATTATTCAATTGGAACATCTGATACATATGATATGGACTTGGGGAATGTAGCTACATCAAGTTTAAAAATATTTGATGATGATACTCCAACTGAAGTTGAAATACAACAAGGTAACGGCGAAACATTAATGGTCGGCGCTACTATACGTCAACAAAAATATGAAATCGAAGCACTAACAGATATCATTAAAGAAATGGTAAAAACTAAAAACTTCGATGTAGAATTAGATATTGAAAAGAGAGTTGAACAAAAGAAGTTTTTAAAGAGATTAGGAGAAGACTAGTGACGACATTTACACTTGAGATATATGGATATGGAGGTGAGATGGTTCTCGGTTCTGTATCTAAGGAAGCCTATGAACATTGGAGTATAAAAAGCGAGGATGACGATGGAATAAACAGTCACTTGTTTTGGGATCCATATGAAGAATCAGATGGCAATGATATTGTAGATGATCAGGATCCACGTTTCCTTGGAAACTGGCATGAGATTGATGATATTGATCATGCCCATGGAGCGTTCCACGACCAGTGTGAGGTTGTAGTAACAAACGAAGATGGTAAAACTATTTACGAAAACGATAGCCCTGAAATAGAATCAACACATATTTCTGATCCAGATGATCAACCAGAGGGTTATTATTTTAAAGGCTGGAACACAGAAAAAGGAAACTTTTTTAGTTGTGACATTGAATTAGACAATTTTAATCCCAAGAAACTAAAATTTGGTGCTACTAATATTGATGGTGATGTAGTTATTGATAGTATTACGTATGATGGAGAAGATTTAGATAACATCGGCGGCGATACTATTACCAAAGACTCTGGTTGGGAATTTTACGAGAACTTATGAAATATAAAATAATAGTTAATGGGTATGGTGCCCACTTACATATAAGACGCATTGAACCAAATGTATATGAATTTTGGAGCAAACAAGACACTGAAGCAACACGCAGTCATTTGTTTGAAGATCCAGAAACTAATCTAAATGGAAATCCTATAACAGATTACGAAGATCCATTGTTCTTAGGCATGGCAAAGTCCAAACAAAACAGACTTATAGAAGTATTTGGTCCACGCCCAAGTCATATACATGTGCATGTGATTGATGAGGATGATAACACAGTATATTCATCTAGTGCAATAGACGAATCTGTAAGATTTACTATGGATTGCAACACATTAGGTAAAGGACATTACCTAAAAGGTGTCAGAGAATGCAAAGGAACATTCTTTACAGGATATTTAGAGGAAGAAGATTTCAGTCATCATTTGTTAAATTTAGCGTTAGTTAGTATTGATGGAGACAAATTGCTACATCGTGTAGAATATGGGCGTAAAACACTAGAAAATACACTAGAAGATACTGGTATTGTTAAAGAAACATTTGAGTTTTACAATAATACATAAAAGAGGTTGACAAGCAAGACATCTTACTGTATACTGTAAGTATTAAATCATAAAAGCAATAGGAGTGTAATTATGAGAAATGTAAGAAGTTGGATCGCTATTGCGGTTGCTGTTATAGGTATATCAGCTACTGCACCAGCAACAGCGGCACCATTCAGTTATTATGACATGGTGTCTAATATAGCAAACGTTGAATCAAGAGATAACTTTGCAAAAAGTATGATCCGTTCATATGAAAGCGGACTTAAATCATTAAAGCCACTAGCAGAAAAATACGGACATTACAGTTGGGCCGCAGGGCTAGTCGAAACAGTAAACTTTTATGAGAATGAGATTGAAAAGTTTACAATATTAATTGGTGGTGCACTTGAACAAGCAGTCACCGAAACACACAAAACATACAAATATACAAACTATGATCAGGTAGAAGAATCTCCTGAGGTAGCCACACGATCTTCCACACAAGATGAAGTTACAGAAGATTATACAGTTAATGTATATGAAGATGTTGTAATTACATATACAAAAACAGTAACAACAAAGAGTTATAAAGGCACATACACTACAACACATTTTAGTGATGATACTTCTCTTACGAAAGTTACTACTGATCTAGTTTCTACAAATGTAGAAGAAGTTACACGAACAGAAACTGAACGTAATTTTGTAAGCACATATGAACTTGAACGACCTGTTGAAGTTGTTGAAGTTGTTGAAGAACCCGTTGTCGTTGAGGAGGAGGTCGTTGTCGTTGATGTAGTCAACGAACCAGTGAACGTTGTCAACGATGGTATTGGTATTAAAACAGAAAATGTATTAACTGTAGAAGAATACTTAGCAATGGACGATGTATCATTAGGTGGAACACAGACATATATTGATGCAGTTCACAGTATGAATAGCAGAATTAATGTTGATTACATTACACGTGAAAGTGGATTATATAATAATGGTAATAATTTAGAAAGTATTAATGCACCAGAAGCCTGGGCAAAAGGTTGGACAGGCGAAGGTAGTGTGTTAGCAATACTTGATACTGGTATTGATTTAGATCATCCAGAGTTTGCTGATAAGATTATTGCTAGTAAATGTCTTACAAGTATATGTGCAGATGGAAACGAAACAATAGACGATAAAAATAAGTATTCACACGGAACACACGTGGCAGGTATTGCCGCGGCAAACTTAGATGGTGTAGGAACAACAGGTGTTGCTCCAGATGCCAAACTACTTATTGGTAAAACAGCATGGGACAATGGATACTATGAGTTTAGTGCATTAGGTAACGGTATTGAGTGGGCAGTTAACAATGGTGCAGATGCAATAAACGTATCTGGTAACTATAACGTAGACACAACATATAAGCGTAGTATACAAAGTGCAGGAGATGGTGTATTTTATAGCACGGACTCACGTTACGATGGAGTATATGCACTTGAAGGCTACTCAGGATTAGCAGTAGATGATAATTATATGTTGCCACAACTTACAGATGCAATGTCAGGTAACGAAGCAGTAATTGTATTTGCCGCAGGTAACCAACGTTTAGATGTTCCAACCTTTCCGGCTCATTATGCAGTTGCCGAAAACGAAGATGGTGAATTGTTGCTTGGTGGTAAAGCAATTGTAGTTGGGTCATGGGATCTTAAAACAGATAAAATCTCAAACTCAAGTAACAGAGCAGGAACAATGTGTTATGGCACGAATGGTGAATGTTCAAGTGATACTAGAATTAGTGATTGGTATATACTAGCACCAGGTCGTTATGTAGCATCAACAAGTGCTAATGGTGAATATAGAACTAATAGCGGAACATCAATGGCGGCACCGGCAGTTACAGGTGCAGTAGGTATTGTGCATCAAATGTGGCCATACATGAAAGGCGAGAACATTGTTCAGTTGTTACTTAATACAGCCGACAAGGATCTTAGAAACTATGATGAGAACATTCATGGACAAGGTATGCTTGACTTAGATGAAGCAACTAGCCCACAAGGTGCAATAGGTATTCCAACTAGTGGACGTATTGAAGGCGCTACAAGTAATTTAGACTCGGGTGCATTTGCATTAAGTGGCGGTGCTTATATTAGTAGTATTAGCAACACAATGGTAGTTGATGATTATGATCGTAACTTTTATGTAGATGGTAACGATATGATTACTGTCGCTGATACACGAAGTGCAGATCCAACACAAGCCGCTGACATGGGATTTGCTCCAGACTATTATTTTGGATATGGTAATGGACAAGTTATTCCAATGGAAGTAGGCGCACTAAATATTAATGAAGATAGTGTAGCAATTGCAACTACAGTAGATAAGTTTATGTTTGGCGCAGTAACAGAAGGTAATAGTTTCCTTGGTAATGTTGCAGACAATCCACTTATGGATGTTAATGGTGCAACTACATTCTATGCAGGCTATAACTTAGATAAAGCACTAACAGAAGATGTTACACTATTTGGTAATGCAATGTTTGGTATTACTAAAGTAAACGTAGGTGATAGCATGATGACATCAGCAAGTAACTTGCTAAGTAATAGTGCAACACTTGGTATCAAACGTAACGTTAGCAACGGCGACTTTGGATTTGTAGCAAGTGTGCCTGTAGCAATTACGCAAGGCAGTGCAACATTTACATCAGCAAGTAGTGTTAGTTCAACTGGTGATGTAGATTACTTAACAAGCGAAAGTGATTTAAGTGCTACACAACGTGAAGTAGACTTAGGTGTGTTTCGTAACTTCAAAGTAACAGACAACATGTTTGTTAAAGCACACGCAGAAGCACGTTTGAACTATGCAGGAACAAACGAAACAGTTACGACAGCAGGTCTTAACTTAACATGGAGCTTTTAATAAATGTATAAACGAGGCAATCTAGAGGTCATTGCAGGACCTATGTTTGCAGGAAAGAGCAGTGAGTTGTTAAAACGACTGCTCTTTCTAGAGCATTCAGGACACAAAGCATTAGTCCTAAAACCATTAGTAGATGACAGGTATGACCCAGACAAGATTGTTACACACAATAAACTTAGTCACCCTGCTATTAGTGTTATTGATTTAGAATTAGTAAAAGATAATTACACAATTAAACCTTATAACTTTCACACAGTATTCATTGACGAGGTGCAATTCTTTGATCCTAAAGAAGCACTATGGTTTGTAGAAGAAGGATTACGTGAAGGTGTTAACTTTGTATGTGCAGGATTAGATCAAGACAGTAGAGGAATACCATTTGATACAACTGGCAGATTGTTAGCACTAGCAGATGGTATTATGAAAATAACTGCATTTTGTAATATATGTGGACAACCATGCAGTAAGACGCAACGACTTAGAAAAAGTGGTGGCAGAGTAAACGTAGGCGGCGCAGATCTATATGAACCACGTTGCCATGAACATTGGGAGAGTAAGTAATGAGCGGTGATGCTATAAAAAGAATAATAGAAGCATGCGAAAGCGAGCTAGAAGATGACGTGCAAGGACTAACAGATGGAACTGAAGACATCTTTGAAGGTCGTAAAGAGTTCGCACAACAAATATTAACACTCATTGACAAGGAGAAGTCACAATGAAAATCATCGCAGGTAACAGTAATATTGAACTAGCAGAAAAAATTGCACAACATTGTTTTGCTACACTTGTGCCTGCTGATATTAAAACATTTGCTGATGGCGAAAGCAGTGTAGAGTTTTTAGAGAATGTTAGAGGTGAGGATGTGTTTATTATACAAAGCACAAGCACACCAGTTAACGATAATATAATGGAATTAATGATTATGATTGATGCGGCCAAGCGTAGCAGTGCTAGTCGTATTACCGCAGTCATACCTTATTTCGGTTATGCAAGGCAGGATCGTAAAAGTGCAAGCCGCACTCCTATTACGGCTAAACTAGTAGCGAACCTGCTAACCGAATCCGGTGCTGATAGAATCCTTACAATGGATCTACACGCCGGTCAAATTCAAGGCTTCTTTGATATTCCTGTAGATGATTTAACAAGTCGTATATCATTTGCAAGGGATATTAAAAAGCAGTTCTACAAAGAAGATAGTAATGTAAATGAAGTAGAAACAGTATTTGTTTCACCAGACGCAGGCGGAACTGTAAGAGCTCGTAGGTTTGCTGATATGTTTCACAGTGATATTGCTATTGTAGACAAGCGTAGACCGAAAGCAGGCATCAGTGAAGTAATGAATCTAATTGGTGAAGTTGAAGGTGCTCATGCTATTCTAGTAGATGATATCATTGATTCAGGTGGAACACTATGTAATGCCGCACAGGCTATTATGGATGCTGGTGCATTAAGTGTAAGAGCATATATTACACACGGAGTATTAACTGGTGAAGCATGTAAAAAAGTTGAAAAGAGTGTGTTAAAAGAACTAGTAATCACAGACACTATTGACTTTAGATGTCCAAGCAATTGTAAAAAGACTCGTGTAGTAAGCGTAGCAGAAATGTTTGGAGAGGCCCTAAGAAGGGTAAGCAATGAGGAGAGTGTAAGCAGTTTGTTTACACAAAAGATTTAATGACAGAACCAAAAACAACATGGACTGTAGAAGTCCTAAAAGACGGCAAAACAGAAGAATTAGTTATTGAATTACCAGTTGACCTATTAAACCAAGTGGGTTGGGATGTAGGCGATACTTTGATTTGGAAAGAACTTACTAACGGCAACTGGAGTATAAAAAAGAAGGAGTAATATGATTAAAGGAGCATTATTTATAGCCATACTTGCATTTCTTATGTTATGGTTATTGGCCAAACTAGCAGGATTATAAACAGTTGACTAATCGTATGAAATCGTATATAATTATATGTATAAACAATGATGTTGAGGCAAACAATGGCAGAACAAAAACGAGAAGGTGAAATAAATGATTGGCTCGAAGACGACGAGTATGCTTTAGTGCTTAAAGCAGATGGATCATTTCAAGGAATATTTGCGCCATTTGAAATTGAAGACTTTGATCAATTGCCAGATACAATAATAGTTATACTAGGTATGATATACGGCGATCAAATAACTTCTGATGCAACACCAATTAATAATAGGACAATACACTAATGGCACAATACAGTAAAGGTAATCCACTTAATGGCGAAAACGAGCGTGAAAGTTATCAAGACTATATGGCTCGCAGACTAAAAGAAGAATATCCAGTAGACTTGTTTAATAACAAAGCACAAAAGCATGAAGAAGCTGAAGCACGTGAGAAGCATCCACTTAACACATTGCAACAGTTAATGATTATTACCGCAGAAGAATGTGGTGAACTAACACAGATGTGTAGTAAAACAGTTCGCAAGTTTAATACAATTGAAGAAGCCAATAGTAAAGTGCAGAATGCATTAACTAATAAAAGAAAGTTAATTGAAGAAGCAGGTGATGTATATTGTATGCTGAAGTTAATGGAAGAACATGGAATGTTTACCATGGAAGACTTAAAAGACCGTGCAAAAGTTAAACGTAATAAATTAAAAAGATGGAGCAACTTAGTAAATGAAACTTAGATATTCAGAAGCATTTTATAGTGTGCAAGGTGAAGGACAATACGTAGGAGTTCCTAGCGTATTTTTACGCACATTTGGTTGCAATTTTCGTTGTATGAATTTTGGGTTACCAAGAAACGAACCAAGCAGAGCTGAAAAGCATGATGCAGGTAATCGTTATAATGATGAAGTTAAAGGATTAATTGATAGTGGTATTGCAGATACCGTGACACAATTTACAGACTTGCCTATTATACATACAGGTTGTGATACTTATGCAAGTATCTATCCAGAATTTAAAAATTTTAATAAACTTGCAGAAGTTGACGAAGTAGTAAATCATCTACTAAGTCTTACTCCTGAAGGCAAATGGACTTGCGACAATGGACAAGACATTCATTTAATTATGACAGGTGGTGAGCCGTTGTTAGCGTGGCAACGACTTTATGTAGAACTATTTGAACATCCACGCATGAAGGACTTAAAAAATGTTACATTTGAAACAAACACTACACAACATTTACATGACGATTTATTCGACTATCTCCACAACAGTGACAGAATTAAAGTCACATGGAGTTGTTCACCCAAGCTCACAGTATCGGGAGAATCTTGGGAAGATGCTATCAAGCCTGATGTTGCTTTCAACTACAGTCGTGTGGATAACAGCGATATCTATCTTAAATTTGTTGTTGCTGACAACGAGGATATTGCTGATGTTGATAGAGCTGTCAAGGCATATCGCAAAGCTGGGTTGGAATGCCCTGTGTATCTTATGCCGTTGGGTGGTCGCAGTGAAGAATATAATCTTAACGTCCAGGAAGTCGCAGAAATCTGTATGGAAAGGGGATGGCGTTTTACCCCAAGACTCCACATCAGTCTCTTCGGAAACGCATGGGGCACATAAGAGCTACGAAGATAAAATTAGAGAAGCAGGTTGGTAATGGAAGAATTATATAGAAAAATTGAAAACATAACAGCAAATGAAGATCCATTAATGGTTGCAGGTATAATGATGGCACAAGCTCTTAAGATTTATAAAATTATACTAAGCGAAGAAGACTTTAAAATGCTAACAGACCATATAGGTGCGTCAGCAGAACACATTGACATACCAACAAAAGGACCTTCAGTTCACTAATGAATAAACGAATCAAACTAGATGATAAAATTAAAGAACTAGATTCTACAAGGGTATTTAAAAAAATAACACCCAAGTATGACATGTCATGGTATGTCAAATGGATATCAGTTATACTAATTTTAGTAGCCACATCAGCTAGAGCTACAGGAACAATGCCACATGTTGACTTATGGTTTGGATTGTTTGGAACTATTGGTTGGCTATGGGTTGGTATGTTATGGCATGATAGAGCATTGGTATTGCTTAATGGTGTTTTAGTTACACTAATCTTTACGGGCTTACTGAAGTATTACTTTGGAGCCTAACATTGATCGATGAGATACACAAGTTTTGGAACATTAAGCCGGAACACATCTTTGCAGATGAGTTTACAGGATACGAAGACCTATACGAAGAATTAGATACATTCACCGCAGAGGTTTACGAAGCAGATGGACCTGGAACAATAGACAAAGTATTTGATATATATCGTAAACGAGATATTGTTCCTATTGTCTATTACACAGAAGCAGGATTACGTGAAGCACTAAAGAACTTTAAACGCACATCATATAAGAAAGTTGAACAAAATGTATTAGGACTTGGTAACAATCAAGGACAAACAATTAATCGTTTTGTATTCACAAACATGCAGACAGCGGAGCCAAAAGGAAGAGGCTCAAACAGTTTAATGGATAGGTTTCGAGACGATGCGAAACTTAAACGTGCTATACGTATCTGCTTTGAATTTAGAGAAGGAAACAAGTTAGTATACCCAACAGCAATGCGTAGAAGCTTAGAGCTTGTTACAGGCGAGAACGTGCAAAACTTTAAGCCACAACATGCTAGAGCTATTGCAGAGCGTTTATGCCCGGTGTTATGGGGTCGTATTTACGATTATAGCTGTGGTTATGGTGGAAGGCTACTTGGAATAACCAGTAGCAACATGAACTATAAATACATAGGCACAGACCCTAACACACAAACATTTGAGTATTTAAAATACTTAGATAGTTTGCTAACCAACGATGCAGAAATCATTTGCAGTCCTTCAGAAGATTATCAATGCGAGAATATTGACTTAGCATTTAGTAGTCCACCATACTTTAATTTAGAAAAGTATAGTGATGAGCCTACTCAATGTATGGTTAAACATACTACAATGGATGATTGGTTTGATGGGTATGTTGCACCAACAATGCAACAGATACACAAAGGATTAAACAGTGATGGAATATTTGCTACAAATATTGCAGACTATAAATCATATGGAAACAAAGAATACTTTGTCGTGGATAGATGGATTGAACTTGCAGAGCAACTTGGATTCAAACATGACACAACAATTAAGATGATGCTAAACACTAGGCCTGGTGTTGGCAATGATAAAAAAGAAGGCCGAGAAAAATGGGAAGGCATATATGTCTTTACCAAAAACAAAGGATAAAATAAACTATGAATAACTATATTTTTACAAGCGAAAGTGTAAGTGATGGACATCCTGATAAAGTATCAGATCAAATCTCTGACGCACTAGTTGATGCCGGGTTAAAGAACGGTGATGAAACTACACGTGTGGCAATTGAAACACTTGTAACTACCAACCATGTAACGTTGGCGGGTGAAGTAAAGAACTTTAACGTAAGAAAAGACGAAGTAAAACAAATCGTAATTGACAAAGTTAAAGAAATTGGATACGAACAAGATGGATTTCATTGGGATTACTTAGACATTTATAACGAGATACACTCACAGTCAGGTGACATTGGATTGGGAACAGACGACTTTGGCGCAGGCGACCAAGGCATTATGTTTGGCTATGCTAGTAACGAAAACGATGCAATGCTACCAGCACCGATTTATTACTCACACGAAATTCTAAAGAAACTAAAAGAACTTCGATTAGATGGATATGATTTCTTACTGCCAGATGCTAAATCTCAAGTAAGTATTCAATACGTTGGCGGACAAGTTCAACGTGCAGATCAAATAGTTGTAAGCACACAACATAAAAAGGGCTTTATGCACAGTCTTAAAGCACCAGTAAAAGAAGCAGTCAATAGCGTAATGGGAGATTTAATAGATGAAGACACTACATGGCATATTAATCCTACAGGCAATTTTGTCATTGGTGGTCCTGATGGCGACACAGGACTTACCGGCCGTAAGATTATCGTTGATACTTATGGTGGCTTTGCTCCCCATGGCGGTGGCGCTTTTAGTGGAAAAGACCCCACAAAAGTCGACAGAAGTGCAACCTACATGGCACGATGGTTAGCAAAGAATGTTGTAGCTGATAACATGGCAGATTGGTGTCAAGTCCAATTGTCGTATGCTATTGGTGTAAAACAACCAACAAGTATCTATGTAGATTCAAATGGACATAACAGAACTATTCAAAAGTTTATTGAAGAGAATATCGACCTAACACCTAAAGGTATTATTGACAGGTTTGATATGTATAACTTCTATCGCTATAGTGAGAATTGTGTGTATGGTCACTTTGGCAACAAAGATGTTCCTTGGGAGAAAATTGGGTGGTAAACTATCACTTGACAAACATCTCAAGATGTCTTATAATAGTAACACATTAGGAGAAAAGCATGATCAATAAGATTAAGCAATTGTTTAAAAAGAATCCAGGCATGTCTGATAAAGACAAAGCTACTGCTAAAGGCGAACCGTATGTTAAAGTATTGGAAGTTAAATTTGATAAAAAGAATCCAGGTGATGGATACTTTGAATTGGAATGGAATAACTTATTTGTTAAGCAATTGTTAGAAGCAGGCTATACAGGCGACAACGAAGAAGAGATTGTTGACTTATGGTTTACTACACTTTGTAAACAAATATCAGAAGAAATTTAATCATTAGGAGAGCAATGTTGAGTTATATTTTAGTAGATGCAGCTAATATGTTTTTTCGTGCTAGGCACGTAGTTCAACGTGGAGCAGACGCAAAAGACAAAGTAGGTATGGCATATCATATTATGTTTAATAGTATTGCAAAGGTATGGCGTAATCAGAATGGTAGTCATGTTGTGCTATGTTTAGAAGGCCGTAGTTGGCGTAGAGATGTTTATGAACCTTATAAAGCAAATCGGGCGGCAGCACGTGCGGCACTAACTGAACGTGAGCAAGAAGAAGATAAGATGTTTTGGAATGCGTTTGATGAACTAAAGGTGTTCTTTGAAAGTAGAACTAATTGCACAGTATTACAGAATTCGCAATGCGAAGCAGATGACTTTATTGCACGTTGGATACAAAATCATCCTAATGATAAACATTGTATTGTAAGCAGTGACAGTGACTTTTATCAATTGCTTAACGACAATGTAACACAATACAATGGTATTACAGGACAACTTATTACAACAGAAGGTATCTTTGATGATAAAGGTAATCCTGTTATGGATAAGAAAACTAAAGAGCCTAAGCAAATAGGTGATCCAGAATGGTTATTGTTTGAGAAATGTATACGTGGTGACACTAGTGATAATGTGTTTAGTGCATGCCCAGGTGCTCGTAAGAAAGGCACTAAAAACAAAGTAGGTATGATGGAAGCCTTTGCTGATAAAGATAACAAAGGCTATAACTGGAATAACTTTATGCTACAACGTTGGACTGATCACAATGGTGCAGAGCATCGTGTGTTGGAAGACTATCAACGTAACATGCACATTATTGATTTAACCGCACAGCCAGATGATATTAAAACAGAGCTTGACAATGCGATAGTTGAACAAGTGCAAAAAGAATCCAAGTCACAAGTAGGTATACATTTTCTGAAGTTTTGTGGCAAATGGAATATGGTTAGAGTAAGTGAACGAGCTCAAGACCACGCAGAATATCTTAACAAATCATATGGAGGATAATAATGGCAACCGGAAGAAACACAAAAAGAGTTAAAAAATACGCAGGTGTATACGAAGCTGCATTTCAAACTAAAACTATAGAAGAGGCAAATATGACACTAAATTGTTTAACACAGACACAAATTGAACAACTAATCCAGTCAATGGAAGTTAACCCTACAATTGAAGCACACATTAAAGAGCCAACACTACAATGGTGTAGGCTACAGCTCACCGAGCAAAAACAAGGTGGTGCCTGGAAACGTAGAATCAGAGAGGCCGGACATGTCATCTGAACTAGTTATTAAACGTGAAGAACTAGAACGTAAACTAAAAACACAAATTATGGAAGTCACTTTTAATAAAGTTAATGGTGACAAACGTATAATGGAATGCACACTAATGCCAGAAGCATTGCCGCCAGCTAAAAAAGATGACCCATTAACACAAAAAAAGATTCGTAAAATTAACGAAGAAGTTCTTGTTGTATGGGATACAAATGCTAAAGGATTTAGAAGTTTCCGTATAGCAAATGTTGTTGAAGTTAAAGAAATTGACACAGTCGTATCGACTGGAACAGTTGGCTAAATGTTTACTACCAAAGAATTAATCAAAGACAAGTTTTGGATTGTTGAATTAGATACTAGTAAAATAGGAACTATTCGCAGGCAAAAAGATGTCTTTGAATTTTTTGATCAACGTGATAAAAGTATTACTATGCTAGAATCATTAGATGGATTTAAAACAGCAGAACGCAAAATAGATGCTAAATCTGAAAGTCAATCACTTAATGGTTATCCAACAAATAGCAGTATAGTTATACCAACAGAGCATGAAACTTTACCATTATTTCGTAAAACAGAAACAGGTAAAGTTGTTTATGCCGCAGGCTATTACATACTTAAATATCATGGAATGGGCTGGCAACATGCATATTGTCCAAAGGCAGAAACTTTAGACAAATATGAATATCAAGGTCCGTATTTTACAGAATGGGATATGAATCTACAATTAAAAAAGGCGAAACAAAATGACAATTAAAGGAACAATAGTATCAATACTAATGGTTATTACAGTAATGGTATTCGCATCAGATATAAGAGCGGATAATTTTTTTCCAGCAGAAGCACCAGCAGAAGCAGAAGAAGAATTGACATTACCTGAAATCTTTAGAATTAATAGAGATGTGCCATGCACAAGCACACAAATGGTTCAAGCTATACTTTACCAACGTGGACAACTACCTATTGCACAAGGCACAGCAACAATGCCGACAGAAGTGTTTAGTGAGGTAGTTTTAGCACTGAACGAAGAAACTAGTGAGTTCAGTATTGTTATTGTTAATATACAAAGTGGAATAACTTGTAACATTTATTCAGGAGTAAATTTTAGGTTAATTGGCCAATAAAACAGCACTTAATTCTTCCATCTTGCTAAATACAAGTATAGGAGAGAGAAAAGTATGGCAAGACCTAAACCCAACATTATGTTAGAAATTGTTGATAAAAATTATAATACAGAACAAATCTTAGACGCCGAGGCAATATATGCCGTTTACCATAATAATAAACCAATTAATCTACGAACAATGAATACCCTGGTGAACTATCCAGGTCCTAAGTATAAAAAAGTTAGCTTTAGTAACAGTGGCCATGCTTTTAATTTAGCCGATAGATTGAATAAGAAATTCAACACAGAATCATTTACAGTAGTAAGGTTATTAGAAGGTGAAACCGTCAAGCGAGATAAAATCGATACAAAATGAATTAATACTAAAGTTATTACCTAACGTAACAAAAATAGGTAATAGTGCTAGACTTTTGTTTCAAACACCAAGCTCGTTGAGATTGACTAAAAAAGGTTGTAGTTTATTAAAGAAGAATGTTAGATCGTGGACTGTAGAAACACCAGGAAAATTAGCAGGAAATTTAATGGACTTACAAAGTAAGATGCAACATCCATATTACATTGATAAACAAGTAATGGTATTGTTCAGTGAGCAAGATGCATTTATGGCCAGACTGGCTGGAACAGAAGGTTGGCTTTAAGAACAAAGATTAAAAAGGGGAATACAATGGAACAATGGAAAGAGATGTTAGAAAACCGAAGCACAACGTTTGCTTGGTCTGACAAAGAAGTAACAAAAGAAACAATTCAATCCATGCTCGACGACTTACACAATCATGTGCCAAGCAAACAAGCAATGATGCCTTATACTATTAAGGTATTAGACTGGAGCAATGTTATAGTAAGACATACAATATTTGAAAACACACATCGAGACAGTGAATTACCAGTAGCAAGTGATTTAGGTAATCCACAAACATTAGCACCGTGGTTATTAGCATTTACTCCTAGACGTCCAGTCGAAGATGAAGAATACGATCAGTATGAAGGTGCAGATAAAGAAGGCTTTTTCAATAGAATGGCTAACTTGGAAATAGGTATTGCAAGTAGTTTTATAGTATGGAGTGCTGCAGCACGTGGACTCAGCACAGGTTATTGTGGTTGTATGAACGAACTGGAAGGTAGCAAAAGGACAATTGCAAAAGTATTAAACCCAGGTAATAACGATCCAGATGAACCTACTGTATTGTTAGGAATTGGTTATAAAGATCATGAAGCAACAAGTTATCTTGATCCAAGAACTAATAAACAAAAAATATTTCCAACAAATGAACATGCAAATTTAAAAAGACCAGATCCAAATTTGTATGTGAGTTGGCTATAACTAAATGAAAATTGACGACAAAGTTAATGTTCATTGCACAGACAGTGAAACAAATGCTGAAGGAACAATAGTAAGCATAACAAAAAACTCATTAAGAGTTTTACTCAACGGTGTTCCACTTTGGTTTAAAAGAACAAAGACCGGTGTGTATGTAGGGAATTCCCACGGAATGGAATTCGTAATAAAAAGAGAGATATGAAAAAACTAGACTTACATGGACTAAAAGTGCATGATGCATGGAAACAATTTAATGATACAGTTGAATTATCATATGCAAAAGGCTTTAAAAAGATTATTGTAATCACAGGACATGGAAAAATGTCAGAAGAAATAAAAGGTTGGGTTAATGGAAATCCATTAACAGTAGCAGTTGAACAAGACAGACATAATACAGGATCTTTTTTAGTTAAATTAAAGAAGAATCAACAAAAACAAACGCATGATAAACCTACCACAAAGCCAAGTAGATTAGCAACACCGGAAGATTTAGCCAGGTTAGTTGCTAAATTTAATAACTAGAATAATTGTTGCTTACTAGCCTTAAACGATTATTATGTTTAAAAAAGAAAAAAGTGCGAAAGTTTGCAAGAAAACCGAGTCGCAAAAGTAATATGTTGCCGACTAATTACCCACCTAGACATAAAAAATAATTAAAAAACTTATAAACCCTTGGTAAACAAGGGTTTTTTTATGACCTAAAAGGTTGACAAGTAAGACGTCTTACTGTATACTATAAGTATAGTAAGTAAATAAGAAAGAAGGTAAAAAAATGACACATCTAAAAGATACAATTATGGATTTATTTGGATACAGCATATTGTTAGTATTTGCAATGGGTTGGATAGACGTCCTATGGATGTTTGGTGTTGAAAACAGCAAGGAGTATACATGGTGGTATTTAATGCATTATATAGCCAATTAAGGCTTGACAATTGTATTTAAATACTGTAACATGTAATTATGTCAACTATAAATAAGGAAGAAAAAATGTCAACTATTACTGAAACTCGTACCGTTAAGATTAGTGAAGCAAAGACCCTCATTACACGAGCGTTTAAAAAGAAACGCCCTGTGTTTTTATGGGGTCCTCCAGGAATTGGTAAATCAGAGCTAGTGCAAGGCATTGGCGACTCAGGCGAACTAGGTTCAACTCTAGTTATTGATATGCGTCTTGCATTGTTTGAGCCAACTGATTTACGTGGTTATCCTGTTCCTGATGTAAAGTCAGGTGTTATGAAGTGGCTCCCACCAGCTGATTTGCCTAGCAAAGAAGTTGCCGCACAATACGATACTGTTATTGTGTTCCTAGATGAGATGAACTCTGCCGCACCAAGTGTGCAAGCTGCAGGTTACCAGCTCATTTTAAATCGTAGAATTGGTCAATACGAACTACCAGATAACGTTGTAATGATTGCCGCAGGTAATCGTGAAACAGATAAAGGTGTTACGTATAGAATGCCTAAGCCACTTGAGAACAGGTTTGTTCACTTTGAACTACGTGTTGATTTCCAGGATTGGTTGAATTGGGCAGTGCAACATGATATAGATGCAGACGTTGTAGGTTACTTGTCGTTTGCTAAAAACGATCTTTATAACTTTGATCCTCAATCAAGTTCAAGAGGATTTGCTACACCAAGGGCTTGGACATTTACTTCAGAACTTATTGAAGATGCAGATGACTTAGGCGATGGATTGCAAACAGATTTAGTTGCAGGTTGTGTAGGCGAAGGTGTTGCAGTTAAGTTTATGGCACATAGAAAGATTGCAGGTGACTTACCAGATCCTGTAGCAGTGCTAGACGGCAAAGTTAAAACTATGCAGTCAACAGAAATTAGTGCCAAATATGCACTAGCAACTTCAATGTGTTACGAACTACGTGACCGTAATATTGCTGGTGAGAAGTCCGGTAAGATGGACAAATATCACAAGAGTTTTTCAAACATGCTTGGGTTTATGATGGATAACTTTGAAACTGAAATGGTTATCATGGCTAGTAGGGTTGCAATGCAACAATACAAACTAGTGCCTAAGCAAGACAAAATCGAACGTTTTGAGGAATACTTCTCAAGGTATGGACGTTTGGTGCTTGATGCGTAGTAGTTATATTACGCCCAAGCTGAGGGAGGGAGAGATAGTTGACCTCTCCCTTTACTCACCTCGAGAAAGGACAAACATTCGTTTATACGGATTAGATTTTAAAGACGCTGTTCCACAAGATATATTTGAATACAAAACAAAATGGCGTAAAGATGCAACTGAAGTTACTATCAGAGGAAGATTAGATAAAGCTACAAGATGGTGCAGAACACATTGTTTTCAACAGGATTATGTAATTAAAAAATATGCAAATCAAGATGATTCACATGCAATTTACTTTAAAAACCCAGAAGAAGCTATGCTTTTTAAACTTTCAATCTAATTAAAGGTTGACTATAATAACCATAAATGCTATAATACTACTATAATGTTAGATACTATCGAAAAAACGGAGATCACAGAAATGCAAAAGACTGCAATAGAACGTATCACACAGAGCCGTGTTAGACTATTACTTACTAAGCCTTTCTTTGGACAACTAGCAACTCGTTTACGAATTGAAGATGCTACTAGTTATATTCCAACTGCCGCAACAGACGGTCGTAGGTTTTTATATAACACAACTTTTATTGATCGTTTGTCAGATCCCGAACTTGACTTTTTAGTTGGGCATGAAGTATTGCATGTGGTATATGATCACATGGGTGCTAGAGGTGATCGTGAAAAAATGACATGGAATGCGGCTGCAGACTATAACATTAACATGACACTAGTTGAACACCATGTGGGCGAGCCAATTAAAAGTGAAAACTTAGCAGGCGGCCAAATGTGTTTGGATTGGAAGTATCGTGGACTGAATTCATTTGAGATTTATGATAAACTAATTGAAGAAAACAAAGGCCAAGAAGGTGGCATGGACGTTCATATGGAAGTTGGATCTGGTGAAGGTGAAGGCGATGGCGAGGCCGACGGCACTAAAGTTCAAATGTCAGAAGAAGAAAAGAAAGCACTACAAGATGAAATTAAACAGGCTGTAATACAAGCGGCTCAAAGTGCTGGACCTGATGTTCCAGAATCAGTTAAGCGTATGATTAGTGAGCTTATTGCACCTAAAATGGATTGGCGAGATGTTCTGAGAACACAATTAGAAAGTTCACTTAAAAATGATTTTACATTTATGCGTCCAAGTAAACGTTCAGGTGAAGTATTATTTCCAGGTATGAACAAAGATGAAGAATTAAATATTGCAGTATTTCTAGATACAAGTGGAAGTATTAGCAAAGATATGCTACGTGACTTCCTTAGTGAAGTGCAAGGCATCATGGATCAATACAGTGCATATAAAATTCATATTGCACAGTTTGATACAAATGTATATGCTCCAGAAACTTTTACTAGTGATGATGGTCGTTCAATGAATGAATATGAAATCACAGGTGGCGGTGGAACAGACTTTGATGTAGTGTATAACTACATGGAGCAAGAAGGAATTGAACCAGACCAAATGGTAATGTTTACAGATGGCTACCCATGGGGTAGTTGGGGTAATCCAGATTACTGTGATGTGCTACATGTTATACATGGCGATCCACAACGAAAGATCGAAGCACCATTTGGAGTTACTATTCATTATGAACAGTAATTTAAAGCTGGTAAAGAACAGTGGAAGTTTAAGTGAAAGTGATTTACAACTTTTGCGAGACACTGACATCATCGTTAACATGATGCGTAACAGGGTTTTACTTGTTGCGAATGATCCTAAGTCATCAATTGATTGGGACGGGTTAACATCGGAAGTAACGGCGTTCTATCATATTAGGCCCGTCGACAAGTCCAATATGGTATTTCAAGTTTGGTTTGAGGAATTAAAAGACTTAGACAAATTTGAGAAAAAACTTATGTTAAATAAACTTGCTTCAAAGTAAGGATAAATAAACATAGTATATAATTATTTTTAACTCGAGGAGAATAACTAATGAGCGAAGAAAATACACCAGACTCTACCGCGACAGCACAGATTCAAATTGCAGACATCGTAATGGCTTGCAATATTATTGATCTTGCTACACAACGTGGAGCATTCAAGGCAGCAGAAGCCGGTCAAGTTGGCACTTGCTTTGAAAAACTAGTAGCCTTTGTCAAGGCTAATACACCAGAAGAAGAAGAAGCAAAGCCAGAAGAGGCAAAAGCTTCTAAGGAGAAGTAAATTATGGCAAATATAAAACACGTAGGACAGATTATTAATACACAGAAAAAGTGTATTGTAGTCTTCCGTGAATTACCAGATGATCCAACACACTGTTTACTCGTAGACACAGATGCAGCCCCAGATTGGATGCATGATGATCTAATGAAAGCAGTTGAGGCACCCGGAGCACAATCAAGTGCAAACTTTTATGAGTATGCTGAAAGAACAGTATTTACTGATGGAACTAATATGTTACAAACATTACATAGTTCAGGGCGTTTAATTAAATACCCCACAGATAAAGTTGCAATGACTCCTAATAATAGTGTATCAGTTAACTTAAAAGAACTGAATGATATTATTAGAGAAGATACTGATGGAGCACCTGTTGTATCACCAGATGATACACAAATCCAACCTGCAGCACGTGACATAAGTGATATTCCAGAAATTGGTGCTAAAGCAGATGCACTAGCAGATGGTGACCTTGCAAAGAGTATGATTGCACAAGCTGAATCATTCTTAGCAGAAGCAGAGTCATTAAAGACGCAAGCGTATGAATTAGATCCTTCATTGAAGCCACGCAGAGGCAGACCAGCTAAACAGCCTGTCGCTGAATAAATAGTATAGTGGCATAGCCACTTGAGTAATTAGTGTCACTTCATAAGAGGATTAGTGGAATGCCAATTGAGCGTAAAGATAGATCGTTTGACATAATATTCGATCAGGTTTCACTAGATCATGTGCCAGCCGAATACATACTTGAAATCATCATAGAGTTACAAGATGGTAAGAGTGTAACTATGACAAAAGAAGATCTTGTAAGAATTGAAAAGTCTGGACAGGATGTCGTTAATCATATAATGAAAGAAGATATCAAAGACATACAAGTTAAGATTGATTTTGAATTAGTTAAATCAGATGTATTAAACGGAGTAGGTGGATTTCTAGGAAAATATTTTAAATAATATAAGAGGACTTAGGTCCTCTTTTCCTAGTCCGAAAGGTATATAATGAATAATACAAATATATGGTTCTGTGGAATTCCAGGTAGTAGATGGAGCGGTATCGATATACAGATGCGTTCCATTTTACATTGTGATCGCACAGATGAAACACCAAACAGAACACAATATCATAGAGCGTTTAATCCAAACGATGCTAACAATGGCCATCGTGGTAGCTATTGGGGGCCTGGCATGGGCTGTGGCGAAGACTGGGTTGACTTTAACCACTTAACAAAACATAAATTACAAGACGATATTAACAATGTATTCTCTGGAGAAGGCTATCGTATTATTAAAAGCCATTTCTTTGCAAGACATTTTAATTTAGATTTTATATGGAATAACTTTCCAGGCGATAAAATAGTTTTAATTTATAGAGAACCACAAAAAAGTTTTGCTTGGTGGAGCGAAGTTATGTGCTTCGATGAAAGTCACTATCCAGATTACAGACCAGGCTACAAAGACTATAATAGAATGTATGAGATACTATGGCAAGAAAGTTCTAAGATTACAGACTTTGCAATGCGTAAAGGTTTGACATTTAAACCTTACAATACAAACGAATTTGCCTCTTGGGCGGGATTTGATAGAAGTGATGCTTTTGAATTAGATTATAACAAGATAAATAATAATATTAAGCACAATGATGTCTACATCGCAACTTGTAAAATCCCGGAGATGTAAATGAGCGAACACGACCTACCCACCCCATCAGAAACATTTTGTATACTACCATGGATACATTTAAGCACAAGACCAGATGGGAGTATGCGAGTATGTTGCACAGCCAATGCAAGTAGTGTTGGTGCTACAAACGATAAAGAACATGGTGGACGAGTAGGTATTGTTAAAACAGAAGATGGCAAGCCTGCTAACCTAAACACAACAGATCTAAATACAGCATGGAATAACACATATATGCGAAGTGTTCGTAAGATGATGCTTGATGGTGAGAAGCCTGCAAGTTGTTTAAAGTGCTTTAAAGAAGAAGCGGCAGGCCACAGATCAAAACGTCAATGGGAAACACAATACTGGATGAACAATGGTATTGATGTAGATGAGCTAGTAAAGGAAACATACGAAGATGGATCAACAGATAGTAAACTTAGATATATTGATATCCGTATGGGAACGAAATGTCAGTTGGGGTGCGTTATGTGTAGTCCACATGATAGCTCAGGCTGGGTAAAAGACTGGAACAAATTATATCCACAGATTACCAATGAGAGTCTTAAACAAACTATGATTTGGGAAAACAAAGGTAAAGAGTTTGGTGCAAGTTATAACTGGCACAAAAACAATCCAGAGTTTTGGGATCAATTTTATGCACAAATTCCATACATGCGTCAGCTATACTTTGCAGGTGGTGAGTCTACAGTTATTGAAGAACACTATGAAATCCTAGCCAAAGTAATCGAAATGGGTTATGCTAGTGAAATGGAAGTTCGTTATAATTCAAATGGAATTGAACTACCGGATAGATTGTTAGAGTTATGGTCACACTTTAAGAAAGTGCGTTTCCACTACAGTATTGACAGCATTGGTGCTATGAATGACTATATTCGTTACCCAAGTGAATGGGATCACCAACTTGCAATGTTTAAACGTTTAGACACTGAAACAACTAATAATGTAGAAGTTACAATTGCATGTGCCGTTAACGCTCTTAACATTCATTACATTCCAGATTTCCTTAAATGGAAACTAGCAGAAAGTGGATTACATAAAACAAATATGTGGCCATTTGGTGCAGGTGGTATTAACTATCACTTTGTATACTGGCCAGGACACTTAAATGTTAAAGTGCTACCAGACGAATTCTTAGACAAAACAGAAGCCAAGTATGAAGAATTTATTGAATGGTGGAAAGAAAATTGGGAACTAGGTGTTCCTACATGGCACAAAGGAAAAGTAACTAAAGAACAATGGGAAAACGCAAGTTACGGTATTAAGCGTTTACGTGGTATGATTAGTTTTGCACGTAGCGAAGACTGGAGCAGACGTTTACCTGAGTTCCGTGAATATATTAATAAACTTGATGCTATGCGTGGGACAGATTTCCGCAAGACATTCCCTGAAATGGCTTACTTACTAGACGAGCCATGGACACCACCAACAGGTGCAATTGATCCAGACCTACTAGATGAGTAAATTATATGCATTTGGTGATAGTCTTACATATGGATATGCATTAGACGATATAAAAGTATGGCCTGATCCCAAGGTCCCATATCGAGTTCCTACATATGATCCATACAAAAGTTATGCAAGTAAGTATGCATGGCCAACACTTGTTGCTAAAAACATCAATAAAGAATGTTATAATTTTGGCACACCCGGATCAGGCAATAAAGAAATAGCATGGCGATTTCAACACATGCTTCCTAAAATAAAGCAAAATGATATTGTATGTTTTTTATGGAGTTATTCTGATAGACATGTTATATTAAAACAAGAGTTTGAAGAAACATTAGATGCAGGACAAGGTAGGACTAAAAATGGTCCTAATAAAAAATTAGAGAAAGCGTATAACAAAGTTACAGATGCATATGACAATATTATGAACACTATCATGATGATAAGTTTAACACATTATGCATGTCAAAGTATAGGAGTAAAAAGTTATCATATGTTGCAAGATTTAGGGGTAGAAGAAAAAGAACTTCCATTGCCGTCTGACATAAATTTAATAGACCATATTCTTTGTCATCGTAACTATGTTGATAGAGCCCACGATGGCAAACACCCTGGGCCGAAAGAACAAAAAGATATAGCTAGAAGATTTATAGATATAATAAATAAAACAAAGGATATAAAATGATATACGTATTAGTAGCACTCAAAGGCGAACTGCCAGAGAATAAACTTAACCCTGAAAAATTTAAAGTATGGTATACAGGCGTTGGTAAAATTAATGCAACAGTTTCAGCAACACTGGCTGTTAACCAACCTGACTGTGAACGTATTATTAATTATGGAACAGCAGGCGCATTAGCACCAGACTTAGCAGGCAAGCTATTAGAAGTAGGTGCAGTAAGACAACGTGATATGGATTGTAGACCAGTTATTGATTTAGGACTAACACCATACGAAACAACAGAAATTGCAGGTGACATAACACTTAACGCTGATAGTAAAGTAATTCTAAGCACAGGTGATAATTTTGTAACAGACCCACCTGCATTAAGAAGTCACTTAGTTGACATGGAAGGTTATGCAATTGCTAAAGTTGGCAAGATGTTTAACAAGCCAACTACGATAATTAAATATGCAAGCGACATGGCAGACAAAGATGCACCAGAAACTTGGGAAGAAAATCAGTCTAATGGAGCAGAACTATTTTTAGATTTACTTAAAACAGTTTAATGCAGGAATTTAATTATATCATAGATAAAATAGACTCTGCAGAATTGCTTACTAGTCCATACGAACATTTATGGATTGAAAATTTTTTAAGTGACGATCATTATTTTCAGTTAGTAAAAGATTTTCATGCTCAACAGTTTGAATGTAGGCCCCCTGATCATAGTCTTAGTGCTGATGTAGAATGGAAACCATTTAGAGAATTTGTAGAAACATCTAAACAATTATATGATACAATAAAAAATAAATTAACAGCCACTAGACCATGGAATGATATAAGTAGAATTTACACGGATTATCTATGGGATGATCCAGAACATTATATACATTTACACACTGATGCCATTGGTAAAGAAGTAATACAATGGCATATATACATGCCTGATATAGATTATAAAAAATATGGAACAATACTTTGCAATGTAGATAAAAATAGCTATAATGAAAATAATGATAACTGCTTTGATATTTTAGAAAGCAAAGAACTACCACTAATAAGAAATTCTTTTCTTGTATATGGGAGTAACGCAAATGCTGATTACCATTATACCGAGCAAGGCGATCGGGTAAGAAAGAGTTTACTAACGAGATACATATGAAAACAGATAACGGCTTTTGTGCATTACCATTCGTTCAATATAGCACATATAATGGCGGACGATATAGGTTATGTTGCATGGCCAAAGAACCCACAGAACTAGTAGACCAAGAGAAACTAGGCATCGACGGAACATGGAACCACGACTACATTAAAGATGTTCGTAAACGCATGACCGCAGGTGAATGGTTACCTGAGTGTAGTGAATGTTTACACTTGGAACGCAATAATATTGTCAGCAGCAGACAATGGGAAAACGAAGTGTGGGAAGACGTAATTGACGAAGTGGTTGCTGACGCTTCCGTTAATGATTGGGAGGTTAAACAACCTTTACAATTTGATTTCAGGCTTGGCAATTTGTGTAATTTACAGTGTCAGATGTGCAACAAAGAAGCATCTCACTTAGTGAGTGTGGAACGTGCGACAATGGTACAAAGCGGACTCGGAGCGAACCATCCCGACTGGCATGCCAACATTGCAGACAAGAAGCAGGCACTTCTTCAACCTGGAATCGACTGGGCGAGCTTTAAGGACATGATAAGAAAAGCTCGTAAAATAAAACTTATAGGCGGGGAACCAACGGTTGCAAAGGATATGTTTACTTTGCTAGATCTCGCAGTAGAATCCGGACACGCTGATCACATCGAACTTAGTTTCTATACCAATATCACTAATATGCAAGATAGATGGTTAGAACAATTAGGGAAGTTTGAAAAAGTGATTGTAAACTGCTCCTTGGAAGGCATGGGCGCCATGAATGATTATTTACGTCCACCTTCCAAGTGGGCCTCTGTTTGGAAAAACTTTGATAAACTGGTTAAGTTTTCAAATACTAAAGCCGGTAAACGTATTAAAGTTCGTGTAACAACAGTCAACCAAATACACAATGCATTGCACATTGTAGACTTTTGGAAGTTCATGCATAATTATCAATGTAAGAATGACAAAGGAATTGGCATGAGCACTAATCAATTAGTAGAACCACATTATTACAGTATGGCACATAGTCCACAATGGTTACGTGATGAGCAAGAAAAACAAGTGCTAGAGTTTTTAAAATCAATCCATAATAGTCCACATTACGAGGATTATGAAGAACCTTTAATGGAAATGGTTAACTTTGGTAAGGATCCAGATCATGTATATAATCCAGAGATAATGAAGCAGTATGTTGATATAACCAACAACTACGACATCTTTCGCGGACACGATGTAATGAGTATAGCTCCTGAATTTAAACGCATACAGGACGGTATTTGAGCGTCTAAGACACCCTTTTATAGGTCTATATAGTTCAAATGTAGCTTATTTTGGTAGTAAGTATACATAACTTGCTCAGCTTCAGCTAACACATGATCACCGCTTAAATCGGAAAATACGCAGTCTGCATAAGCATCTATATTGTCATCAGTTATACGGAAATACTCCGCAATCTCAACATTTTCATCTAAATTCACCGGCGTATTAGCGTCTGTAAGCGTCTGTAGTGCGGTATTATCAGCGATCGTTAAGCTAGGCAGTAAGTATCCACTAAGCACAATAACCACCCGTTTATAACGCTGTAAGGCTTTCTTTATGTTTCTATGCAGGCTTTCTTCACTACGCCAAGCAGTATGCATTATGTTTTTAGCACCTAAACTATGTAGATGTGCCTCAGTTAGATTGCCCATACGTAGACCTAACTTTGCATAATGTCTGTCTTTTTGAAAGTTGTTGTATATGATATAAGCGGTATCGTCTCCGTCATCGGGATGTGCAATACTATTGCTTCTACGTTTACCTACACGAAATAGTATACTTCTTTTATGGTTGCTTACTTCTGGCACATCATGCCAACTCCAAGGGTCTGCAACAATATTATAAAATGTGTTAGGCACACAAGGAACTTCAGCAGTGACATTAAGTTCTCTATCTAATAATCTTGCACCTTGATTGTTACACATGTATATCTGATTTGTAACTAACCAACGCATATCTTTTAAGTCGTTGTGTTCCTCTATCCAACTACCACGTTCGTCATAATGAAAGTTAGTATAAAAATGGTCGTGCGTTACTTCACGTCCAACCGCATTTAATTTAATATCTGGTAGTTGTTGTTTAACCCATTCTATTAAATCTGGATCGTATAATTCTGTAGGAGCACTATAGTTTCCATACAAGCTACTGTCGTGTTCACTTACCGTCGGGTCACTACAATATTCTTTAATCCAATCTACTGGATATTCTTTATAATACTTGTTGAATAATTCTTTCGGCAAGTAGTTTTCGATTATTGTATGTTGTATATCACTCAAAGTTCTTTATCCTTTCTGTCATACATAGTTCTGGACATAATAAACTATCATTCATAATGTCTGTTTCAAAGCATTGTAATTTTGAACCAAATACAATTTGATGTGTAATCCATTGTGCATTAAAAAACCAAACATCACCTGGATCAAATGTAAGATAATGAAGTGGGTGATGAAACTGATCCCATTTTTTATCATTCCATACGCAACGATTACGCATCTCACTAATAAATGTATGTATGTTAGTTTTATCTAATTCTTCTAAGTTAAATTCATCTTTATACTTATACCACATTTGTTCTAAGTCTGGTCCGAATGTTAACACCCGAGGACGCTTTTTATCTAAGTTAACAAACATTCTTATCTGTTGTTCCTGTCCGGTATGTTGCTCGTCCAATTCATCTAAGTGCAATTTGTTCTCAACCAGCATATTATATCTATGGCTGAGCATACGTTCTGGTGTGTTGTATCGTGGGAAAAGTTTATCAAATATCTCATTCCAACCGTTGTTGGCTTGCTTGTGTTTCTTATGAAATTCATCAATTTGTTCTTCGGTCCAATTACGTTCACTACGCATACGGTCACGTTTCTTAATATGTGAGTTATACCAAGGCATAATCCATTTGTTATCCTTAATAATCCAATCATCAAGGTTATCATAGTAATCATAGTCAATGCCAGGAATAACTAAATTCTTAATTACTACTGGCCATCCGCTCTCAAAAGACTTGTATAATTCTTCAGAGTGTGCTATAATATCTATATTAGTAGCGTCAAATTCATGCACAGTTATCTCATTGGCATGATCTTTGTCTAGGGCGATTCGTGTCATTGTTTTAATTCTCCTTAGTTACAACAAGTATATATTAATTTTGGCTATATGTCAATTGTATTAATACAAACTAGGCTAGTAATTAACTACTATGTTAATATGGATAAATATATTTATACAAAAAATAAGAGAGGCTTTTTATGACTACACCAGCAGTTAGTGTATGGACAGAGTTTCAACCTTTAAAGAAGGTTATACTTGGCGCTCCATTTCCCCCAGAAACTTTTGATTGGCACAAGGATCCAGAAACACGAGATACTATGCGTCAAATCTTTACAGAAACAGCAGAGGACATTGAAGTCCTTGCAAAACTATTAGAAGATAGAGGCATTGAAGTATTACGCCCTAGTAACATTTTTACTATCAACGGCGATGAACAAATACAATTACCTTGGATGAGTTGTGGATTTCCTAACCACCCATTGATGCCACGTGATACACTAATGCCATATGGCAACAGTGTGTTTGAATGTTTCACAGGCGGCGATAATAGATACTTCGAAAACTTAGCATATTATGATCATATGGTAGAGCTATATAAGAGTGGAGCCGATTGGGTTTCAATGCCAGGTGCTATGGTGCGTGGCGGTATTGGGTATGATACATACTCAGCAGAGCAAAAGGTTTTATACCATGCAGCTAATATGATTAAATGTGGAGATACAATTTTGTTTTCACAAGCATGGGAAGAAGATAACAAAAAAGGAAAAGGCACACTACTTGGTAAAGAATGGATGCAACGTGAGATCTCGCAACGTTACCCAGGCACTAAGTTCTTGGATATTAAGGTTGGCGGACACGCAGATGGTAAAATTGCATTGCTACGCCCAGGTGTATTAATGACATGGAATAAAAAATGGGTTCCTGACGAACTTAAAAATTGGGATATTATCGAAGTTGATGATGACCACGAAATGCCACAGGACTTCCAGCAAACACGTAAACGTAGATTCTATAAAGAGTATGTAGCAAAATGGTTATCACACTGGGTAGGATATGCTGATGAAAGTGTATTTGATGTTAACGTATTATCACTAGATGAAAATACAGTTATATGCACAGGACGTAATGATGCTGCATTCCGTAGAATGGAAGCACACGGCATTGAGCCTATTGTATGGCGCTTTAGACATCAATACTTTTGGGATGGTGGAATTCACTGTCTAACAAGTGACTTAGTTCGTGAAGGTGGATGCCACGACTATATAACAAATAAAAAGTATATTTAAAATATGAATTATAAGTGGGCAAATGAAGTAACTAATTTACAAGTAGATATTACAAGTCATTGCAATGCCCGTTGTGGTGCATGTATACGTAATCAAGACGGCAACGAAGTTAAAGAAGAATTGCCACTCGAACATTTTGATATGGAAGTATGGGAACGTCTTGCTACAGAAGATACACGTGGTTGGTTTATTGGCGACTTAGCATTAAATGGTAATTGGGGCGATCCAATGATGCATCCTAATTTAGTAGAAATGCTACACATATGGACCCGGTATCATCCAGAAACTAGTTTGTTTTTACATACCAACGGAAGTATGAGAACAAAGAAATTTTGGGGAGACTTGGGTGCTGTATGTAGAAAGTTTACAAATCATTTAGTTGTGTTTGCTGTTGATGGAATGGAAGATACTCATTCATTGTATCGTAGAAAAACAAACTTTAATAAAATTATAGAAAATATAAAAGCATTTACTAGTAATGGTGGTAGAGCAAATGTTACAACAACATTATTTGAACACAACAAACATCAACTTAAAGAAATAGAGCAAATTGCATGGGACACTGAATCAGTTTACTTTACAATGCGACATAGCCATGGTGAACATATTAAGTTTGAACTTGGTAAAGATTCTTATGAAATCAGTGGTTGTTATAATATAGAGCCATACCAAGTCGTTACTGAAACAGACGAATTCTCTCGCAAATGGTCACTAAGTGATTCTAGAGATTATAAGTTTTTTATGAATGCAAATGATCAATTAAAGGTTAAACAGCGTTCAGAACCCGAGACAGTTTGTCCTTGGTATAATGATAGGCAAGTGCAGATTGATCCATGGGCTACAGTATGGCCTTGTTGCCATGTAAGTTTATATGGCATCCCAATTAATGAAGACAAATTTCTTTTAGATAATGTTGATGCTAGTTTCCATGAAGCACGTAAAATAAACGATCTTAAAAAATATAATTTAAGAGATATACTAAGTAATGAATGGTTTGATCAAACTCTAAGTAATGCACTTAATACAGGTAGCTGGAAAAGTTGCCAAAATATATGTGGAGTAAAATGTGGCGTATAGAAATAAATTCTTAGATATGGAAAACTTGCCTACGTGCATAGCACCGTGGCATGCACTAACAATCAAATGGGGCGGCAATGTTGTTCCAGATATTATTTACAAAGACAAGTTAGGCAATATAAATGACTACACTCTAAAAGAAATATGGGAAGGTCCACAGTATCGTGAACTACGTGAGATGCATCGTAACAGACAGATTCCACCTAGTTGTGCCAATTGTGCAAAGAAAGAAAAAAGTGGACGTAGCAGACGTATGTATTTCTGGGATAAACTAGATTACGATTTACGTATGGAAAGCGAAACACTTGACGTTGACAGTGCGCCAGATATTAGATACTTAGACTTTACACTCAGCAACAAGTGTAACCTAGCATGTATACATTGTGGGCCATTTGTATCAACAGGTTGGACCAAGGATGGCAAATCACTAAACAAAGAAATGCCAGAGTATTGGAACAAGCAACCAATTGGATTCAACGGTGTTAAAGAACTAGGCTTTATGGATAACTTGTTTGCTAACCCAGAATACTTTAAGAACTTACAGTGGGTTGCACTACGAGGAGGCGAGCCATTATATGACGAGCGTTGTTACGAAGTGTTAAAATGGTTTGTGGATAACGGCATTGCTAAGAACGTTGCACTGGACATCAGCACAAATGCTACAGTATTTGAAGATAGGTTCAAAGAGATATTCAAAGAGTTTAAACACATTGAGTTGCTTATTAGTATTGAAGCAACAGATAATTTATACAGTGTTATACGTGGAGGCAACTATACATGGGATGACCTTAACGATAACTTAGAAAAGTTTTATGCAGAAGGTAACATTGAAGTAACATTCGCAGTAACCGTAATGACTACAAACATATTCAATTTAGATAAGGTATGGGATTGGTTCTATACAAATCACAGAAAACGTGCTAGTATTAGTATGACAAATGTAGTAGTAACACCAGCATATCTAAACATTGCACATATGCCACGAGAGCTGAAGGACTTAGCATTGGAAAAAATGGAACACATACCAAGTATGGAGATGTGGCCAATTAGCAACAGCAGAGTTGATATGTTTGAGTATCAAACAGGCATAGACGATATACGTGCAGGTCTTAGACGAGATGTTAACGAAGAAGACGCTACCAAGTATTGGGATTGGTTTTTAAAGTATACAAAGGATTTGGACAGACTTAGAGATACAGATACTTTTAAGAGTATACCTGAGATGGAGAAATACAAATGAAAATAATACCAGATGAAGATATGAATATGCATACAGGTCCGTTGAAAGATAGATTGTGTGTAGACAAGGATCTAAATGTATGGTCTAGAACAAAATTTGAAATACATAGCATGGTCTATCCAATACATTCAAACATGAGATGGGATAGAATTGGTTCCAAAAATAACGAAGATTTATTTAGAGGAATACTTTGTGATTATTCTGCACTCGAAGAAGGATTTAAAGACTGTATAGGACAAGGTATTATGTTTGGTATAAGCACGGATATGATGCACAATCAATTAAAGCACACTGCTTCATACAGAGGTGTATATAGACAAAGTGGCGAACATGAAGCACATATTTGTGTAGGAGTAGATGATAAAGATGAGCGAGCTATAAAGGTGGTGGTTAACGCCAGCACAAAGAGAGTGAAAATAAGCTCACCTGTAGTTTTAGATAATGTTTGGGAAAAACAAGAAATAGACCCATTACCAGGAACACTAGCTATGTATCATCAACCTTATGGTGTTGACTGGTCCAAATACGACGACACAAAAAGAGCAAAACTATTATTCTACGACGGTTATGATTGGAAAGAAGTGCAATTAGGGGAACTAAAATATGAAGACTAATCTATTTGCGTTTGGTTGTAGTCACACTTTTGGATATGCATTACCAGATGTAATTCAGTATATGGACTGTTATGAAGGCGAGATTTATCCAACTAAATTTGGAGAGAATTATAACTTTGGAAGTAAATTAGCATGGCCACAACTCCTAGCAGATAAATTAAACTTGACATGTTATAACTATGGATGTTGTGGTGCAAATAGCAAAGAAGTCGTGTGGATTTTTACACAATGCTTACAGCATAATATGATTTCCAATGGAGATACAGTAACAATACTATGGCCAGCATTTGCAAGGACAGGAATATTTCATTACAATCCTGATAATATAGTGTTGGGTTGTGTCCCTTCAGAAAGGCAATGGCTGGATAGATTAGATAAGAAGGATACTGTATTCTATACTGATTACTATGATGAATATGATTTTGCTATTCAACGATGGCGAGAAATAATACTTGTAGATTTGCTTTGCAAAGAACGTGGTATAAATTGTTATCATGGTTTAGTTAATAAAGAATTAACTCCTAAAGAAGTAGGACTTGAATCACTAACAAAAAATATGAATATAGATTTTACCCCAATGGATACTCCAGGAAATTCACCTTCTTGGATAATTGATAAAGCATTTGATGATGGTCATCACGGTGTAGGATCACATAAACTAATAGCAGACAAGTGGAATACATTTATTAAAGGAAGTAAAATATGAAGAATGAAAAAGTAACAAGTAGAACGGAGATGACACCGCACTACAGTCCATTTGATCATCTTAGTGTAGAAGAAGCAAAGAAGCTGACAGAAATTTTTGAAACAAACGGCAACAGTATTTGGAATATGCCATTTTATGATCACGTAGTTGAACATGTGTTTGGCAACATGGATATTTTTAGTATGCAAGATGAATGTGATGCATACTTAGACTTGTATCCAGATTGGATTGAAAGCAGTAAACTAAACAAAGTAGAAGGCTTACGCACATTTCCAAATAGGTTTGTAAGTTTAGGAACTACACAAGGCATGGATTGGTGGCATTATTGGTGTTTAGCAAATGGATATGAATTCCGTATGTTTCGTGGTGAATACCCATACAACAGAGATGCTATACTTGGTGAAGAATGGATAGGTCAGCGATATGTAGACGACACACCATTAAGCACAGGAGATGCATTGCTTATTAGTTTACCATTTAGTGGCACAGGTGCAAAGCATAGCAAAATGGAAGAAACACTAGACTTTTGTGATGCTAATAACATTCCTGTATTTGTAGACATGGCGTGGTTTGGAACTTGTCATGGAATTGAGATTAACTTGGCTAGAGATTGTATTAAGATGGTTGCGTTCAGCACTACAAAAGGTCTTAGCTGTGGCAACTGGCGTGCAGGTATTGTATTCAGCAAACTTAACGAAGGTGCATTAGCAGTGCAAACAGAATGGAAACATGGCATTCATTTAAATGTATGCATTGCAAACGAGCTTATGAAAAACTTTAGTCCTGACACTATGCCCAAGAAGTATATGAAAGAACATATACTGCTCTGTGAGCATTATGGACTACAACCAACTAATACAATTCACATTGCACAAGCACCAGAGGCAGAGCAGTGGAAACGATTTAAAAAAGACGGTGTGTATAATAGAGTGAATATTAGACATGCACTTAAAAACTATAAACAAAAAGGCACTTGGCTCTAATGTCAAAAAAACTACCTAAAAACGCATGTGCGTATCCTTTTAAAGCAGGCATGATTATGCATGGAGTTCCAACAACTCCATGTTGTAGATTTCATGATAGATTTTTAGAAGAAAGCGACAAGGAACATGTTAACGTGTATGGTGAGATGTTCACTGATATACGTGAAACTATGATGCGTAATGAATGGCATGAAGGTTGTTATAAATGTAAAGCAGACGAGGAAACCAAAGGTAGTAGCATGCGAACTGAAGCAGACGAGTTCTTTAATGACTTTACTGATGAGGTGCGTTTAGAGTATTTAGAAATTACAGTGGGTAGACTATGCAACTTGACCTGTCAAACATGTGGACCAGAGTGGAGTCACAAGTGGGATGACGACTACTTGAAGTTTAACAAAAACTCACAAGCGGCAATTGATTTAATAGCTAAACTAAAAAAGAATCAAGTTGTAAACTTTGATGAGATTGACTTAGATGCGTTAAAACATCTAAAGCATATGAAAGTAACAGGTGGCGAACCATTCCTACATCCACAGTTTATGAAGTTTGTTGTAAGATTAGCAGACGCAGGATTGGCTCCACAGATACAAATGGAAATATTTAGTAATTGCACATGGTGGCCCAAGAAAGCAGAATACGATGCATTGTTCCAATTCAAGGAACTTACACTTAGCATGAGTATGGATGCACATGGTGAACTTAATTCCATGATACGTTATCCTAGCACATGGGAAAAGACAGAAGATACATTAGACAAATGGTTAGCATTCAAGCAACAGTATCCAGACAAGGTTAAAGTTAATATAGCATGCACAATTAGTGTTATGAATATACTATATCTATATGACTTTGTTGTTTGGGCCCGCAATGTAAAGAAAGTAAATAATGTTATACTACAAACAGTATACGAACCAAACAATCTTAGTGTTACACACTGGCCTGATTGGTTTAAAGAAAAACTACTAGACGCATTTCGTTATCAGTATAACGAAACTGTTATCAATCCCAACCGTGTTAACAAGATGAAGAAGCTAGTAGAAGACTTGTGCAAGCCAAATGGTGTAGAAGATTTTAGTGCGGCTTACTTGGCTAACCTAAAACACATTTGGAAAATACGTGGCTTTGATTTTAACGAGCCATGCATACGCAGATTAAAAACTTTGTGTGAAGCAGAGTATAAAGATAGAATAGAGTATATACCTTACTAATGATTAACAAAGAAGATCTCAAAAATAGCAAAAGTTTTTGCATGTTACCGTATATGCATATCTATGGCAGTGCTGGTGGTGACATGGTTCCATGTTGCGAAGCACAAGAGATCCCATTGAACAACCCAGGCGAGTCAGCAATTGAGAGCTGGAATAACGACAACTATAAAGAGCTAAGAAGGGCCTTAGCAAATGACGAAAGACCGGAACGCTGTGCAGTGTGCTGGCACAATGAGGACAGTGGAATCGTTAGCAACCGTCAACAATGGGAACATGACAACTGGAATACATTTGCAGATAAGATAAGCGTAAACAACGATTACAGCGTTAACAATGCGCCTTATTGGGTAGAACTTAAAGTAAGTAACTTCTGTAACTTAAAATGCATTATGTGTAGCACACATAGTTCTTATAAGCGTGTAGCTGACTTAGACATACTTAAAAAATATCAAGCAGATGGATACGAAACTAGACTGCTAAGACCAACAGATTTGTTTGCAAGTTTAAATGAATGGCCTGAACTATGGGACCATGTGCATACACTACAGTTTACAGGTGGTGAACCTATTATCAACAAAGAACATTACGACTTGTTGGAAGGTATTCCTGCAGAAGCAAAGAAGCGTATACGTTTGCGTTATGCAAGTAACCTAAGTTATATTAAATTTAAGAAATATGACTTGATTAAAATATGGAACGAATTTAAACACGTAAATATAAAAGTAAGCATGGATGGTATTGGAGATGTATACAACTACATTAGACAAGACGGCGATTGGGATACAGTTTACGCCAACATGATGGCACTAAACAACGAACCTGGAATTGATGTTGCTGCTGGTATTACAGTGCAAGCACACAACATATATCAAATGCCAGAGTTCTTTCAGTTTTGGAAAGATAGCCCAGTTGACCTAAAGTTTATTACTGCTAACATATTGCAAACACCTAAGTATTTGTCACCAGCAGTGTGGCAAAATGAATACAGGCAAGCTATTATTGAAAAGTTAAGACACCACGAAGTAGAACATCCTGAAATGAATAGGTTTGCAACATACATGGAAAACAATAAAAGTGATTATATGATTTATGCTCGTATGCGAAAGTATACACGTGATATAGAAGAACGATATAAACAAGATACTAGCCTAAAACAAATGATTAGAAATTATATGGACATGCCACTTGAGGGTATGGATGTAGTAGCAAAAGAAAACGAAAGACAAAGTAAATGAAAGGTGCATTACAATTTTTTTCTGTTATGCTCCTTGCGTTGTTATTAGGGATAGTAGTAGGTAATGCAGGTGGACTTGCAATTATGTATATTGATGAATATGAAGTAGACAGGACAATCAAATGAAACAAGGTCAACAAAGTTGGGAATATAGCCATGTAGATATAGCATGGCCTATTGTTCATGCATTTTTACCTTTAGATAAAGAACTTAACAACACACCTATATTAAAACAAAAACTAGGAATCATACAAGACGTTGAATGTAATAATCATTTACGTGGCGGTATTGTAAATGTATACAATCAATATGATTCAACATGGATAACTGCAATGGGTAAGTTAGGATATAAGTATGCATGTTTATGGTTTGAAGGAGTTTGGCCAGACGACGAAGAATTTAATTTATCATTACTGGATGAAATAGATAGATACAATAAAGAAGATCCAGAATGGATACTAGCAGGACAACTACAAGCAGATGATAATGTATACCCATATTTTACAAGAACATTTATCATTATAAACATAACAAAGTGGAATGACAATAAAAGTCTAAGTCCATTTTATGTATCGGAAAATCATCCAGACTGGGTAAATTATGATTCAAACAAAGATTATGAAGATAGCAAATATAGACTTAATATTGATCCAGATTGGGATTGGACAGATACACCAACCGAAAAACAATTCATAAATCAACATAATTTTAGTGCAAATTGGGTGCAGTGGAGTTTTATACATAATCTTACAGTATGGGGATTATCAAACAAACTTATGGATCATGTGTTTATGTCAAAAGCACATATAGGTTCTGTTGAATTTGAAAAAGGTATTATGGGACAAAATTACGACACTAGTGTTGTTTCTAATACCGGTAACAGATTAATAAATAGGATACACGGACCTACTAGTCCTATATATTTTGTTAATACAGAGCCTAGCAGTCCAAGTATTTCTCCGCAAGCACTAGATACTAAGTTTGATCAATATGTAGGCTGCACGGCGGGATTTAAGCTTCTATACTATGCTTACAAGTATGGAATGACAGAGAATACAAGTTTTGTATGGTTTGATTTTGATGCAGATAGTGTGCAATTTAAACGTGATACTATTACGCATTGGAATGGAGAAGATTTTCCTGCATGGGTAGATAAGTGGGTTCATGCACATCCTGGTTGTAATGATAGATTGCGTTCAATGGCACACGAGCGTTGGTCAACAGTAATTGATTATTTTGACGGACCAGTTAAATGGTTAGAATTTTGGAACAAAGTAAAACAATGCGAACATCAATATTTCAATGTAGATTTAATTTACAAACATACTGAAATGTTTAAGCAAATAAAAAATAAAAAGACTTTATTTTGGAGTAGTAATATTTATAGTTATATCACACCAAAGCTAATGGCAAAACCTTTTGCATTAGAAAAAAGTTTTATAGAAATGATAGAAAAAGTGTGTAGCACACACGAAGATAGTTGGTTCAGTGGAACTGATATAAACGATAATGATTTAATGTGTCCAGCAAATGTTGTTCTTAGTGCAACAGATAATAGAGGAATAGGATTAGAATAGTGTATTTAAAATTAAAACCAGAGTTAAAAGATAATAAGATAGTTCATGTGTTCTTCAATGAAGTATTACATCCTGCTTTAAAAGATGAAGATGCTTATGCAGGCAAACTGAAAAAACTTATGCAAATCAATATTAACAATAGCACAGAATATTCTTTCTTGCATTGTGATAGATATAGTCAAGGATTTTTTGGAGATGTTATCAGACATCTATGTATTCTCGGATATCAAAATGCTGTGATTTGGTTTGATGGAAATTGGCCAGGTGAAACAGAGTTTGACGAAGAAGTAATAAATGCAATAGATAACAAATGGAACGAAACTAATTGGTTAGCTGCAGGACATATATTACAACGTGGCACAGATGCTCCACAATGGCACGAGCAATGTATTGTTCTTAACCTTAAAACATTCGAACCTTTGTTAGCACATTTTGAAAGTTTAGAGAACATTGGCGATCAATTGCAACAACATCCAAGTTATAGATCATCAGCTGAACACATGCATGACGATTATACTCCAATGTGGGTATCTGCCAAAGATGCAGTGTTGGCCGGCCACCAATGGAAACTAGTTGATAAGCCAGAAGATTTTAATGATGACTTTTTTAATACATTATTTCCGTTAGCATTTTTAAATGGGTTAACAATACATAACTTAGATTATGATATACGTAAACATAAGATATGTTGTTATGTAGAAGATGATTTAGAATTTACAAAAGAATGGTTTTTTGATTATGACTTTAACACAAGACTTAGTCTTGACGAGAGTCGTAGTTATGGATATAATTTAGTAAATAATGACAAGCGTGAATTATTTCAATACAAGGTCATGGATACACACATCATGTATGTTACTAATACAGAAATGGTGCCACAAGGTGACCCATTAGGAATTGACACACTTGTTGCTCCTTGTAGCGGGCTACATCAATTTAAACATATTAGCCATCAACGTGATACAATAAAACGTATATTATGGACAGACTTTAGCCCATTTGGAATTGGGTGGACAAAACACCTATTAGAAAATTGGGATGGTAAAGACTTTCCAAAATTTTATAAAGATAACTTCCATGTTATTACAGATCTAGGATTACCAAGTGACGAATTTATTTGGTATGATGAAGAAAATGCATTAGACTTTATTAGAAGTTATAAGAATGAAGAAGAATGGCTAGAGCATTGGGACTTTATTAAAACACTTGATCATCAGTTTATTAAAATTGATATAGTAAAAGAATGGAAACGTTTAAGCGAGTTAATAGGCAAAGATTGTAAAGCATTATTGCAACTAAGTAATATATGGCAATATGAGATTAACTATATTAACTCACCAGACTTTGATGCTCAAGTGGCATTCATTGATCTATTCAATGAGTTATTGCAAAATAACAAAACTATATATTTTTCAGGTGATACACCGGGCGGTGAATATTACGAGTATAAAAATATGAGAACATTACCGGGGATATTTTAAATGGAAACTTATAAACGATTAGCATATTGGGAAGAAATTGACGAAGAGGCAAAAGATTGGTTCTACGAACACGAAAATAAAAATACTAATCCTGCTGATGCTGATAAACAACAAATTATAGCAGATGAAATTAACGACATAATGGACAACACACGTGTTCCTTGGGTAACATTACCAGATATTAATGTGCCATGGAAAGAAATACATGCAGAAGCAATACACTTGCTAGAAACTGAATGCTTTAGTTTACACAGAGCAAACAGTGGCGGCGGCTGGTTAAGTTTATGTGTGCATGGTATGAGTAGTGTGCATACTAATTGTCCAGAAGATTATGGAATGCCAGACGAAGCAGAACATGAATTAAGTGACTGGACAGATATTAGCAGATATACACCAATTACTAAAGAGTGGATGCAAGATGAAATGCTATACGAAAACTTTAGTCGTGTTAGATTTATGGCCCTGCTACCAAACGGATGGATTAGGCCGCATACAGACAGAGATCGAATAACAGGGCTAGGAGCAACTAACGTTGCTATTAATAATCCAGATGGGTGTAAACTAGTCATACAAGATTACGGCGCTATGCCATATGCTCCAGGTCGTGCAATAAAAATAAACACTGGTCATTATCATGCAGTATGGAATCGCAGTGACGAACCACGTATACATATGATATTCGATGGTGGACCATCATATGAATTTAAGAAAATAGTAAACAAAAATTATGCCAAGATGTTCGATATTTAAAAACGGTGTAACAATAGGACCTACTGGAGCAGTGCGACCTTGTTGTGCATTTCAGGTAAAAAGAGGAACAAAGAATTTATATTGGGATGACGATTGGGAAACACGTCATGCTGAATGGAGTAAGCGTAGCGAAACAGAATGGCTAAACGAATGTGCTGAATGTAAATTAAGCGAAGAACTAACAGGACAAAGTTTACGCACGAAATATAACGAGCAGTTTGAGAACGAAGTAGGGATTAAGCATTGGGACCTAAAAATAAACAACACTTGCAACTTTGCATGCAGAATGTGTAATCAAACAAGCAGTAGCACATGGGCAAAAATAATTAAAGAAAATCAACAAGAGAATTGGCACCCTCAATTTGACAAATTAAAAGATACAGGTTGGGTTAAACAATCATTAGAGTTTAGTCATCTTATGTTAGATGCAAAAATTGTAAAGTTTACAGGTGGTGAACCATTTATGATACCACAAGTAAAAAAGATTATACAACGACTAATAGATGAAGATGTAGCACCAGCAATTGAATTACATCTAATAACAAATGGAAGCCATGACATGACTGCATGGAATCATTACTTTGAGAAATTTAAGCAAGTCTATATTAACATAAGCATAGAAGCAGTAGGTGACAGATATGAATATATACGACCTGGTTCAAGTTGGTTGACAACAAGCAATAACACTGTTATATTTAATAAGCACAAACCTAAGAATACAAATCTAACAGTTACAGTATTACCAATGGTTTTTAACCGTAACAATTTAGATGAGATAATAACTTGGTGCCAGGATAATAAAATTAACTGGTATAAATCAACACCAGTAATTAGCCCAGCATTTATGTCGCCAGATGCTATGCAAGATGGAATACTAAGAAAGACATTGATAGAACAAAGTAAAATTATGGATAAAATACATGGAACAAACTATCAGGATTTTATTTAAAAATAAATAATAATGTTATGAGCAAGATAGAAGCTTTTTTTACACGATTATATATAAAAGTATTTGGTCAACCAACTACTGTAAAATACCTATCGGGAAAAGGTCAAAAAACTAAAAATAATGAAAACAGATAAACCATTACCAAGTAAAACATTTTGCGTATTACCATTTATGCATGTGGCAACAAATGCCGCTGGTTCGTTTAGAGTATGCTGTAATAGTAATCCTAACACAAACCAAATTATAAACCCTGAAACAGACAAACCATACAAAATTTATAAGAACGATTTGGAAGAAGTATGGAACAGTCCTACATACACAAAAATACGACAACAGCTTATTGATGGTGAGAAACCAGAAATGTGTGTAAGATGTTTCCGTGAAGAAGATGCAGGTATACGCAGTCCACGTGCAGGCTTTAATGAAAAATGGTGGACAGATGATGTTAAGGTAGATACTGAGATTCCAGTAGATGTGCGTTATGTAGATTTACGTTTGGGTAACTTGTGTAATTTAAAATGTAGAATGTGTAATCCTTGGGCAAGTAGCATGTGGATTAAAGATTGGAACGAAGTTATTCCAACAGCAAAATTAGACCCACCAGTAGAGCTTACAGGTGAGACTTTAAAATTTATGAATGTAATGACAGAATGGCCAGACTTTAAGAAAACTGGGCTAAACTTTCAAGACATTGCACATACAGTTCAAGAAATATATTTAACGGGTGGTGAACCTACACTTGCTACATCACAATATAAATTACTAGACTACTGTATTGAAAACGATTTAGCGAGTGGAATTAAATTAAAATACAATACTAACCTAACTAACATTCCACCTAAGATGATTGAATATTGGAGCAAGTTTAAACGGGTCCAACTTAACTGTAGTATTGATGCAGTAGGGGACCGAGATAGATACATCCGTTATCCAAGTAGTTGGGAAAAAGTAGAGAAAAACTTCGACGAGCTAAACACGTTTGATAATGTAGATATTCAAATACATTGCACAGTTCAAGTCCTTAACATATGTGCGTTACATGAACTGTTAGATTTTGCAGAGTCACGTGGGTTAGAAGGTGACCAAGTTTATCTCAATATTCTTAACCACCCAGATTGCATGAATATACGAGTGCTACCTAATGCACTAAAAGAGAAAGCAATACTAAGTTTACTGCCTTATCAGAAATGGCCCAAAGTAATGGACACATTAAAGTATATGAGAGCCGAAGATTGGCATGACAAACTATGGCAACAGTTTATAGACTATAATTTAAAAATGGATACATTACAACGTGGTGAACTACTTGTAGCATGTCCTGAGTTTAAAGGATACATTGATGTCTAAAACAATACTATGCACAGGCAATCCAGAAGAAGGTGTAGCAAGTGCTATTGCTAAACGCTGGCCTAATGCAACATTTGTTAGTAGAACCACATGGGGTTACGATTTAACTGAAAATGGCTATAGATCTAAGCTCGCAGAAAAGGCTCTTAACTTTGACGTTTTTATTAACTGTAGTGCATTATGGCACTTCAATCAAACCTTGCTACTAGATGTAGTCTATAAAACCAGTTTAAGACACCTTAAACGACTACATATAGTCAATTTAAGCTCTACAACTGACAGAGCTACAAAGGGTAGCGATTGGCTTTATCAACAAGAAAAAAAGGCCTTGCGTAGCACAAGCAATGCAATGGGTTTAAAAAGCATTTGGCAAGGTGGTCCTAAGGTAAGTTATGTTACATTTGGCACATTAGAGAACCATGCACATAAACACCCAGGACGTAAAACAATGACACTAGACGAAGCAGTAGATTTAATAGAATATGTAATTGATATGCCCGAACACTTATCAGTTAATGAACTGAGCGTAGATCCATTACAGCATGATTAGGAAATATTTTAAATGAGTGAAGAACTGAATTGGAGTAATTATGATTTCACAAAAATACCTTTTGACGACTTGGTTCAAGTTGGTCAGCGGACTTTGTTGTATCGTGATTTGTTTACAGTTAGTTGGCTATTGGGAAGATTCTGCAACTACAGATGCAGCTATTGTTGGCCTTATGCCCGTAGCGACCGTAAAGACCACCGTCCTACCGAACTCAATCTCAAAACAATAGACGAGATAAAACGCCAAGCAAGACAGAATGGATTCAATAGTTTTCACTTTAGTTTAAGTGGAGGTGAGCCTACGTTCCATCCGGGTTATTTAGACATGCTAAAACATTTAGCAGATGATGTGCATAACACAAACTATACAAGTATACACATGACAAGCAATTGTAGTAGACCTATAAAATGGTTTAAAACATATGTTGACTATGCAAGTCATTTTCACAGAGCAAGTATCACATGTAGTTTACACGTAGAGCATGTTGATACTCCAGAGAAGATGCAAGACCTTGCAGACAAATTAGTATTATGTCAACAACATGATGTGCAGGTAACTATTAACATGGTTATGGTTCCAGAAGTATTTGACTTGTATTATGATAATGCATTGTTCTTTCACAAGCAAGGTATTAACGTAACACTCAAACCACAAAGTGATCCAACAGCAAGTAAAGTTGTTGAGGGTTACACAGATGAAATGAAAGCAAAATTACACAATGGAATGCCACAGCGTAGTTATACAGAGCAAAAGGCTGCAGAAGCAAGGGTAGTTAAACGTCCTAAACCTAAATTTGAAATTCCAGATTATACAATAGGCAGAAATGATGCAAGTGTTCCATGGCACATGCAAGTAGAGTTTACAGACTCACAAGGCAAGAAATGGTATATGGACCAAGCAGAACGTTTTAATGCATTTGATTTTAACAATTTCAAAGGCTGGATGTGTAACAGTGGATACCAAGGTATCATTATTAGAGAGCCAGATGGAAGTATAAAACGTAGTTATAGTTGTGGTGATCAACCGTTAGGTAATATTGAAACCGGCTTTAAATTGTTTGATAAACCTACATTATGCACAACAAAAGCATGTGTTAGTAGTGCTGATAGCAAGATACCTAAGCGTAGAGTATAAATACATATATGTTTAGCATAAAACTAACAAATAAAATAGAATTACTGTCAGGTAACAAAAGAGCCTTATTATTTGCAGAACTGGCCCAGATTGCTTATTATAAAGTAACTGAGGTTAAAAAACTAGCAAGGAAATTAGGATTCACTACTGTTGAGTTTTATAATATAGATGGCGCAGAAGCATATCGCTTTATGAATAAACATGATTTAGTGATTGCATGTAGAGGCACACAGCCAACACAATACAATGATATTAAAGCAGACGCTAGAGCATTTCCAGTTGTTGCAGAAACAATAGGCAGAGTGCATGGTGGATTTAAAGGCGAAGTAGATAAATTATGGGATTTAATTAAAGAAGACCTAATTAGAGAGCAATCAAAACGTAGTATTTGGTTCTGTGGACATTCACTTGGTGCAGCTATGTCAACTATAGTAGCAAGCCGTTGTAGAGGTGACAGTGCTTTAAATAATCCAAAAGAACTACATACATTTGGCTCACCTAGAGTTGGGTGGAGAACGTATATTGAAAACTTTCCATTCACTCATTATCGTTGGGTTAATAATGCAGATATAGTAACTAGAGTTCCATTCTTAATATTTGGTTATGTTCATCATGGACATTGTCAATACTTTAATCACTATGGAAACTTAAGAAACCTAACAGGCTGGCAACGTATCAAAGACGTATGGCGTGGTATTATCAGAGGATTGTTTAAAGGCAGGTTAGATTCATTTTCTGATCATGGCATGATTCAATATGTAAAACATCTAGACAAACGTGTAAAAGGCGGAGAGAATCCACAGACATCGTTCAAGCAGAACTATGTCAACACACACGACAAGTAGGAAATCAAAATGAATGACATTTCAAAAATTACGCAGTGGGGTGATTTTTATCAAATCGATGCTGAATTTGATGTAGATCAATTACTACATGAAGTTACACCACACAACGACAAATGGTCTCAATATAATCCACACAAAGATTGGATTAAACGTGACGGCTTATGTGTTCTCAACGAACGTGGCAAATGTGGACCAGGTCCTGCATTAGATAGTTTAAGACAATATAACCGTGAACATGGAACAACATGGCATGAAGATGATTTTAATGTTCCTACAGAATTATATAATACCAGCTCTGAGCTACAACGAGTAATGGGTCCTATGTTAGATTGGAGTGTTAGATCGCACTTCCTAAAACTGCCACCAGGCGGATACTTCCCGCCACACAGAGATCATGTGTTTGGTGAGCAAACTAGTTTTAGACTTATATGGGGTATAGAAAATTGTAATGCGCCTCATTGTAGATTTATGTTAGAAGATACAACACTTAACTTTGAGATTGGACAATGTTACGTAGTGAATACTACAAAAGCACACACATTATTTAATTGTAGCACTAATTATGATAGTATTTGGTTAGTAGTCAATGCCAAGTTAACAGATGATAGCTATTTGTTTATAAGGGATCATCTGAGTGAAAGATGAAACATTCTTTTGACTTTGCATTAACCACTTATTGCCAAGCTAAGTGTAGAAGTTGTGCTAGAACAAACGAGGACACAGGTGAGAAAGAATCATGGCTTGAATTAAAGCACATGGACTTAAATGTGTTTGAAAAAAGACTTGCTAATCTTAAAAATGTAGAGCTTGATGATATTGAATTTTGTGGTGAGTTTGGCGATCCTATGATGCATCCTCAAGTTGATAACTTTATCGAAACCGCATTAAATTATGCACCAATGGTTACTATATCAACAAATGGTGGGTTACGAGCACCTGGTTGGTATGAGTCGATTGCAAAAAAGTATAAAAAAAGATTAAAGATAGATTTTGCAATAGATGGCGCTACACATGATGTTAATTGGTTGTATAGAGAAGGTGTTGATTTTGAACGTGCAATAAACAACATGAAAGCATTTGCTGACAATGGTGGATATGCACAATGGTTGTATATAATATTTGATTGGAATTGGCAACAGGTTACACTGGCTAAACAAATAGCAGACAATATGAATATTGGAATTATATTCCGTTACAATAATAGATCATATGGATTAATAACTGATGAAAATATGCAGGCATGTAATAAATTATGTGACGACAATGGAATTAATATAGGATATTGATTATGTCTAAATGTAATATCAAATGCAAGGCAATGGATCATATCCAAAATATAAGACGTTGGGAAGTAACTCCAGATAATAAAGTATGGCCTTGTTGCTTTTTCAGTAATGCATGGACTCTACGAGACGTTTACAATAACGAAGGTCGTGTTAAAGAATACGACTCTATTGCATTTGTTGAAGATGAAAGGATTATGGACCTAATGAATAATGATCCTAACTGGAATAATTTGGAATATCATAGTCTTGATGAAATTATTGCACATGAAATATTTCAAACTTACATATACTATGATGGGTGGAAAAGTGACAAGCCGCCTCAGGTATGTGTCAACAACTGTAGCAATAATTAGTCACAAAAAAACGCCAGTTAAGGCGTTTTCCTGTCTCCCTTTTAACTAGTGCTAATCGCACCAGCTCTCCTTTTTATCTCCATAGTATTCACGTGCGAATCCGTTTTCAATAAGCATATGTCTTAGGCTATTTCCATCGATAATAATATCACCTAATACTCGCCCACCAAATTTATCCCATTTGTAAATGGCTACTTGTATTGTAGTGGCTGAATTTATCATATCTTTAGTAAACTGTGAGGCTTCCTCGCCCCATAATGCTTCTTCATCACATTCTGCTCTCCAACTCTTTTCGGGAGTATCAACACCATATACACGAATACTTAATTCTTGTTTAAGTGGATCAGGTAAAAAGTTTGCCTCAAAGGCTACAGTATCACCATCAATAATTCTTGTGATAGGAAAATCATATTCTACCATCTCTACTTCTTTTGCAAATATTGGATTTGCAATTATAAAGCCAACAATTAAAATGGCTATAACAATTAATCCTCTACCAATGTTTCTCATAGTCTAACCTCCTATAGTGTTAGGAGCAGTTGCTTCAAATTCAGCAACTATGTCCTTCTTTTCTAATAACAGTTTTTCCAAGCTCCATAGTGCACCGTATACTTCATCGCTTGCACCTTCTTGGATTTGAATAAGTGCATTTTCTAGCACTTCAATATCTTTTAAAATATCTACCATTTCTATTTACCTTTCGCTTACTACTTTGAAATGAGGATCTGCAAATGTATGTATTGCACTGTTGGCAAATGTTATAGCCATTTTATGTGCTTCTAGTTGATCTTCCAACTTGTGAACCCTTTTTGCTTCAACACTACTAATGAATGCAAAAATAATTGCAAATGTTATTGCTATTGCTATGATTGTATTTTTCATATTGTCTCCTTTAGTTTTTAGGTCTACGTCCACCTGCATTTAAACATGCAGAAAGACTTGTGTATGATTTATAATTATGAGTTCTGGAATAATAAGTGCTACCTGGCGTATGACAAATACCACTATTACTCATTTTCACCGGCGAACTAATTATTTTTCTTTTACATTTGCCATTAACTAGTTCTTCATAAAGTTTACAATTAACTTTTAAAACTTCAACTTCAGTAGACATCTTCTGTTTAAGAAGTTTTGCCTGATCTAAATTCTTTTTAGTTAACTCTTTAATAGCATTAGCCTGAATCTCTTTAATTCTGGTTAACTCAGATATTTGTTTATCAAGTCCAATAATATGTGCTTCAATCTTTTCAACTTGTTCAGCAGTAAGTGTTACTGATTGTGCGAACGCAGAACCTGTAATAACTGTCGCTAAAACTAAACACATTAAAATTGTAAACTTTTTCATAACATTTTTCCTATTTCAATGCCAATCCAAAGAATCATAACACCCATGATAGAGTAACCAATTCTCATAATGCTTTCATATGAGCTTCTAATTGATTTCATGTTTTCATTTAAATCTTTTTCCCAGGTTTCCATATTATCTCCTTATCCGAAATCAGCAGGTAAATAACTGAGTATTGCTATGTTTCCAATATAAACTGTGAGAAACATAATAGCCATAATACCAGCACACACACCTACTATTTTAGTTATATCTTTACTTTCCTTGTAATCCATTTATTATTCTCCTAATTAGTCTAACCTTGAACCAGCATATGCTTTAAACCCAGCCGCTTTCATTATGTCTGCATATGCTTGAGCACCTGCTTCTTTAACGTCAACATTTTGAACATTAACCTTACTTGGATTCCAAATTTGATATGCTTTACCAGTCCAATCTTTCTCGAAACCAATACTTTCAAGTAATCCTCTTTCGGCTTTACCTAGTTTAGTATTACCCTTATTTTCAGGATAAACAGTAACCCATGCAAACCCACAAGGATAATTATCTTTACCACCTAGTTTCTCAACAAGGTAATCACCTGCGGCATTTCTTGCAGCCTGTGTTGCCTTAACTCCAATATCTTCCATTTCAGTTACTGTGTATTCCATGTTATTTCCTCGCTTTGTAGTTAAAATTTTATTCTTTATACTTACAGTATACAGTAAGATGTCTTACTTGTCAACCTTTTTATGAAAAAGTAATTCCAAAAAATTCAGTAGCAATACCTAGTTCTTTAACTGGTGTTCTACCATCAGAACAACATACCTCATCATCACCAAATAACTCATCACCTGCTGATATAACATCTTTAACTCTCCAGTCTAAATGATCAATAGCGGCATCAACTCTGTTCATAGCGTCTTGTATACCAAATGCTTTTACATAAACATTATCAACATGTGAACAATTCGCCTCTCTAGGACGAATTCCAACCATATATTTTGTTTTAAAACTGTTTAAAAATGCTTTTGAGTTTTTCATATCCTTCCTTTATTGTGTAATATAACTATATTATACAGCAAGATGTCTTGGTTGTCAACCTTTATTTTGAATTATTTTGAAGAAAAAACCCGTTATGAATAGAAGTTTTTCCGGTATAGACATGCCATTATATCTTGTAACAACCTAACATACTTAGGTCCTTGTTCACTCCACGGAGCGAGATATAATGTAAGATTTATTGGATCTGATTGTTTAGCTATTGTATTTTGAAACTCTAGTTCTTCTCTAAATTGAGCATACATTGGAAGTGTATCTAGTATATGAAAATAATGTTCAATGCTTTCGCACCAATTATTATATACTTTTAAACCCCAAGGAGCATCAGGAGCCCCTTTTGCTTTTAGTTGTAAATCGTTTTCATTCCAGGTTCTAACACCAAATAGATTATTTCCTTCTACTGCAAATCTACTATTACCCCATGCACTTTCATGTGCCGCTTGAGCAATAATAAGTTCTATTGGAATTTGTTTAGAAATTGGATATTTGTTTGTATCGTAATATAACTCATCTACACAACCTTTTATTTCATATGCAAACTGTTCGTTTGTCATATCGGCTTTTGACGGAAGTGAGAAAGTTAACAATACAGTCAAAATAAGCAGGGCAAGGCCCTGCTTATTTAAAGTTATAATGTGCTTAATTATATTAGGCAAATGTTCTTCTTCTAGGAATTGAATATTCCATAGTTGGTCTACCTTGTAAACCTGAAGTATTTGCAGTTGCTTTAGCTTTTACATTAAAGCCTTCGTCTTTCAATTCTGAAAGTCTAGCACCAGGTGATTGGATATCCATTTTTTCTCTTAGAGTATCCATAGTAAAAGTTTTACCTGTGCCCCAAAATTTAGCTAGGATTTTTTGGTTTTGAGTTCCTTCTTTAAAGAACTTAGTTCCTACTGCTTTTTTAGATTTTGACATTTTATGTCCTTTCTATTATTGTTGTTTATATATAATATATACTAAAGTATAGGATTTGTCAACCATTAAAAAACCCAACATTTGCTGGGTTTTTTAACATTAATATATATTAATATTAGTCACGTGTAAATAGTTTCCACAAAACAACTGCAGAAATAAGACCTACTAAACCAGCACCACCTAGTTGTGATACGATGCCGATGATAGTGCCAATGACATCACCGCCTAAGAAAGGAACTGAACCACCGAATACAACTTGTAAAACGATAGCAAGACCAATCAACGATACACCAGCCTCTGTCGCGCCTCTAACGCCGCTTAAGATTTTGTCTAACATAGATTTCTCCTATATTAACGTGACCGATTTTATGACGGTTGATCCGAGCTTCAGCGGTCACAACTGAGCCCACTCCTTTAAATCAACTCTACTAAATCTTTATTAAATATACACTATTATATGATATTTATGCGATCTTGTCAACCTTTTCACAAAATATAGTGCCATCAACCGATTACTTAGCGTTTAATGGCACTATATAGTGTATGTTAACTACCTAGATTCATTAACTGTATACATTAATTTTGATGGGAACACTGAAGTTATCCATAAATTACCAACATTATTTTTGTTAATCAATTCTTGCCAATCTATTTCTTTAGTGTGCATCATACTAGGTTGTGTCCTATATTCTTTGACATAACGTGTATTAGCATGTGCAACTTGCCACCATTTCAAACTACTTGGCATTATTGCTATTGCTTTAGGAGTTGACAGATGTGAAACATAGTGCCAATCTGTATTGGGTTCGCTGCCTTGTATGCCTTTACTATATTTTGCATATTTTCCTAATAATGTATGGTCGTGCATTAAATCCCAATGCTTATCTAATACATCTTTTACTTTAATATTACTTCTTGGCATTCTATGTTCTAAGAAGTCATATCCTATTGCATAAAATTGTTCTGATATGTTTCCTAGACTCACTGTAACTGCATTATGGTATCCCATTGCTTTACCGCCACGTGATGCCTGGTTCACATGTATTCCTTCGTTATCAAATGATCCAAGTAAATGTGTTAAATTCATTTTTGCTCGCTCAAACAATTTATCGTTGTTTGTAGATAATGAATAGGCAATACTGGAATAAACTAAGCGCCATGAATAACTGCCACATCCACCCATAGGACTATATTTAAAGGGTATTGGCGCATCAAGTTCAGGGTTATTAATATTACATTGTGGCTTATTTAATTGTGTATGGAATAAATTACCCATAAATATTTCATCAAAATATGCAGTAATAATCTCATGTTCTTCTGGGGTTAAAGGCATCAAATCCTTGAATACAGCGTATATTTCAGCAGTTTTGGCCATTACCATATACTTTGCATAGTGTTGATGATTGGGAGAATCTCCGGGTTTGAATTGAGCTTTAACGTTTCTGTGCGTTGCATGGTGTAATATAACATCTGACATGTTTTTTAATACATATGGATAATCTAGTTGTAAAAATCCTCCTGTGCCCTTAGCACACCCATTAACCTGATCAAAGCCGTGTCCACTTGTAGTTACTTTGAAGTGTTTCATAGCATCAAAACAAGAAGTTGCGGCGCCGGCTGGCCACCACCATGTTTCTGCATGCCTTCTAAATGCATTATTAGACATCAAATATTTAAGTTTTGTTGTATTAATATATTGGAAATCTTCGGGAATTTTTAAATTTACAAAATCTGATTTTGCGTAATAAGAATAGTCAATATTATCTATTGAGTCCATTAATGGTTCTTGAAATGATGGACATTGATAGACATAGTAGCTTCCATCAGCAGATACAGATTTTACAGGAATAGTGCCATCTGCACAAGATTTAGCGTTGATACTATCCGTTGCTTGCACACATGCAGATGTGGCAAATAGTAGTAAAACTAACAGTTTTTTCATCTTATTCTCCATAGTTATAATTTAAATATAACTATATTATAAGATATCTTGGTGGTTTTGTCAACCTATTATTAGCGATACGCTTGTTGACGACTGTTAACTAATTCTATTAGTTTATCAAAATCAGTTTCTATGTAAGTAAGTGTAAATTCTAATTCTTCTTCACCACGTAATACTTTAATAACTACTGTATCACCTGGTAATGCATACATAGTTTCTACGAATATTTTAAATGCTGTATAGACATTTTCACCGTTATACTCTAGTATAATGTCACCTTCTTGCATTCCGGCTATTTGTCCGGCATTTAGTTTTACTGGTGGTGCTTCCATGTCTGGTGCTTGAACACCTGCAGGCTCAGGATTAATAAAATAAGACATGTGCCTGTCTTTACGTTTAGTATCTACTACATCTCCTATTTCAAAGTTTTTACTATTAAACAATAAATCTACATATGGAACATATCCTTTTTCTGCATATGCATCAGATAAAATATAGTCCATGCTACGTTTTGCCTGTCTAATTCCAACTGCTAATCCTACTCCATCCCAACCAGGAATCTGTCTAGAAGGACTTAGTATACTTTGTGCCACACCAATAACCAAAGCGTCATCTCCTATAATAGGTCCGCCGCTGTTACCTTGGTTAATAACTGCATCAACTTGTAGCATTAATGAATAAGGACGCTGTCCAAATCTTCCATCATATGTAACAATACCTTGTGTGCTGGTCCATGGCATACTCATACCGTGTCCAACAACTACAACAGGATCACCTTCGCTTATATCTTTGTAATCTGCAAATTCTAATGCTTCCCATTCTTCGTTATCTTGCTTAGTAATTTTTAATATAGCAATGTCTGCCACCTGGTCGTAACCAATAATTTCAGCATCATACATCCACATATCCATTGCTGTATTGATTTTTAGTTCTAGTAGATCTTCAGAACCCAAGTATCCATCAATAACATGATAATTAGTCATTATTGTTGCTGACGTATCATCAGTTGCTACAAAGAATCCAGTTCCTCGTCCAGACTTACGCTGAACTAGTGGATTACTTTGTGATGATTCTTTTGGGAAAACGCTTACCATTACAACACTAGGATATGTGCTGTAAATGTAATCTTTTATTCTACGTTCGTGATCAAACGCATTACCGTTGAAAAGAAAAGCATTTACGTCGTAAATAGCCTGCCCGGTTGGTTTGTGTTTCTGCCAAACCCAACTAATGCCTTCATGTAATGTTTCTTGTATGCTTCTGTAGTGTGCATTAACCATGACACTGACTATTACCGTTGCAAGCATAAGCAACAATGGGGTTCTTAACTTTATCATTAGTATTCCATTCTATACGTTATAAGTATTTACCTATAACTTGATGGATTTAACGTTAGTTATTAGTCGTTAAAACACCACATATTGCATATACTTAGCTTTTTATTAGCAATAACATCTGGTAATTGGTCTTTAAAAAATGTATTAGTGAGTATATTAGATAATGTATATTTATGTAAACTTATTGTTTCACCTGGGTGTTGCATTTCGTTACGAAACGGACTTGCCCATTCTCTAGTTCTAACTTCGGTTGAATATATGTAACTACACGGCCAAAGTATACCACGAAAGTCAATGGTAATCTGTGAAGTAGCATATGCAGGGCATATATGCGACTCTTCATCATATTCTGGTTGCATATGTTTCAGAATTCTTGTATGCTTCATATATTCTTTGTGTTCGTAAATATGTTCTGTTCCAATTTTATATTCTTCTGTATCTGTTTTTGTATCTAAATCTTCGCCAGGAATACAACTCCATCTAGTTTGGAACCAATAGCACCCCATATCTATTGCACGTTTTTCTGCTTCTTTGTATTGATGTAAATTATGATCAAAGTATGTGAATATCCAATTAGCATTCCCACCAGTTGAAATAAATGCTTTCATGTTACGCACAACTATATCATATGATGTATTACGTCTGTGTATATGATGTGTATCTTCTAATCCATCAATTGCAAAGTTTACTCTATGTGGAATTTCAGCAATAACCTCGCCGAGTTCTGCCCACCATTTTTCTGTTCTGGCACCACCGTTTGTATTAATTTGTAAAAACATATCAGGGTGTGCGTCATGTGCCGTTTTAATAAAATCAATAGCTTTAGGATTCATACAAAAATCACCAACTGTGCCATCAAACAATACCTCAACTATGTTCATGCCCTTTGTATCTTCGTGCATGATACGTTCCCATAGTTCAAATGGCATATGTTTTAGTTTTAAATCAGGTTGATTTTTGCCGCCTGTTATGTTTCGAGTGCATCCAGGACATTTTGCATTACAATGAGAGGTTATTTCTACTTTTAGCTTGTCGAATTTATCTAGCCAGTTCATACACTTGATTTCTTCCATTCAGCATAGATTCTATCACTATTTGCATCCCATTTACATTCAACTACTATACACTTATATTTGTCTGCCCATTCGTAGTTAAGTTGCATACTCCAAGGAAAAAACTGTATTTCTTCTACACCTTTCCATGGATGATCACCTAGTCCTGGATTTTGCCTCCAGTAAATACGACCGCCTGGTTTAACTAAACTTATTGTTTTTTCTACTTGAGGTTCAACATCTTTTGCTGTGCCAAAGTTTAAACTACCTAAAGCAAATGCTACGTCCCATTGCTTATCAGTTTCAAATTCTATAATGCCCACAAGTTCGTCTGCTTTTTTGTTTGCAGGATCTATGCCGTATACTCTGTCACCAAAGACATCTTTAAATAAATTGAATCCACATCCAACGTCTAATATTGTTTCATCTGGATCTATTTTATCAACTAGAGCCCAACCACTATAATCATAATGATCCCAATTGGGTTGCCAATTATCACCAAAGTATTTGTCTCTGATTGCTTTATCCATTTATCTTATTTCTTAATGCATTAATATCCATATTTTCGTATTCTTCCATCGGCTGGTGTATCCATGGACTATCTTTATAATAATCTATATAATAATCTGGAGTAAAACGTGAAACACCTTTAACCCATAAGCAACCAGTTTTAATATCGTCAATAAAGAATCCGTGATAATGCTGTAACCACTTAACACATTTTTCCATTGTAACACCTGAGTCACATAAATCGTCTACTAATAAAACTTTGTTGCCTAGGTTAGGTGTTGTTTTTGCTAATGAGTTTCCAAATACAATTTGTCCTTGTTCATCTTTGACTCCATCACCATGATAACTTTCAACACTCATGATTGCTAAAGGCATATCTGATATACGTTGTATTACATCTCCTACACGTAATCCACCTTTGGCTATACAAACTATTTGATTAAATTGATATCCATCGTCGGCAACTTTTATTGCTAATTTTTCTATATCGGACATATATTTGTCCCATGTTATATAAGTGTCTGCCATATTATACCGCCATTTCTGCTTTAATTGTAGGAAGAGGTGCGTAGTTTCCCAATGCATAATCCTCTATGCCACTATTTAACACATCTTCTAACGAACTAAACTCAGGCATAGTTAGTATAGGTGCTTTAGCAGGCTTACGTGACATCTGTTGTAACACTTGTGACAAATGGTTATTGTAAATATGGCAGTCGCCTCCTGTCCATACAAACTCGCCTACTTTTAGTCCTGTGATACTTGCAAGTATATGTGTAAGCAAACTATAACTTGCAATGTTAAATGGAACGCCTAAGAACATATCTGCACTACGTTGATACAGTTGACAACTTAGTTTGCCATCTGCTACATAAAATTGTGCAAGTGTGTGACATGGTGGAAGTGACATTTTGTCTATTTCGTTTACGTTCCATGAATCTAATATAATGCGTCTGCTGTCTGGGTCAGCTTTAATTTGTGCAATGATTTCTGCTATTTGATCTACACCATTACAGTCACGCCATTGCTTGCCGTATACAGGTCCTAGTTCTTTAACAGTATCTGTGTTTTCATATCCAAGTGCTACACCTTGTTGATCTGCATTAGCCGTCCAAATAGTAGTCTTACCTATTAGTTCTTCACGTGGTAAGCCGTAGCGTATCTCAGCAAGCCTACGTTCGTCTGTGCTACCTTCTAACAACCATAACAGTTCACTTACAACACTTTTCCATGCAAGTGTTTTGGTTGTTACGGCAGGAAATCCTTTTTCTAAATCAAAGTGCATTTGGTATCCAAACACACCTTTTGTGCCTGTTCCAGTTCTGTCTTGTTTGCCTTTACCATTTGCTAGGATATGTCCTAGGGCATTTAAATATGTTTTCATAATTTACTCCATTTTTCAATACTTAACGTATTAATACTAGTATCAACATCAACTAGTTTGTAGTTTTTTAATATATCATCTTCTGGTAAGTGTGTATCACAATCGTATACACCTACTATTCTACTTAACCATAGTTCATCAATTATTGGCATCAATGCTTTTACGAGTTTAGCCCCGCCAATAATCCAAACATCTTCTTGCTCTAAATCTTCTACCAATAGTTTTTCAGCTTTATCTATTGGAACCACACAATGCGCCTCATCGGCTACACCACGTGTTACCACTACATTATATCTACCTGGTAGTGGCTTGGGCATGTCAGGGTCTTTCCATGTTGTGCTACCCATTACAACAACATCACCTTTTGTTGTATCTGCAAACCATTTTTGATCTGCGGCATTATGCGGCCAAGGTAGCGTTCCATCTTTACCTATGCCCCACGCATCATCACATGCCAATATTGCTTTAATCATAGCACAAACAATTGTATAAATGCCCAACTGTTCATAACAGTAAACCAACTACATAAGACAATAGCACTGCTGCCACGTCTATATGTGCTAAAAACTGCTAACATACTGCCTATTAAATAAAGTGGAACGAATATTGTTGTAGCAGGATCTAATATTGTGAAACTTAATACTGCACTTGCTATAATAAGAACCGTTGTTTCTACTATTTCTGCATAAAAGGCCATGCGGTCGTTGGCATAGCTTTTCTTAAAAAAATTAATTACGTTTTTCATGTTTTACCTATTCAGAGCTTATTACTTATATTATAGCAGATCTGCTATATTTGTCAATGGTATTATTTCATTTTAGTATTGACCGGAATGACCAGTGCTCATGCCATTACGTTCTAGTGTGTTTTCTTCAGAATATGGATCATCATCATTGTCTTCTTGTTTTTTTGCTGGACCAAATGATTTTGGTTTTTGCACAAAGAAGAATTCACCATTAGATTCTTCACCACCGTTGCTTTTTTTGAATTCACCATCTGGACCTTCTTTGCCTAATGCGGCTGCTTGTGCCATTGCCCTGTTTAATTCTTCCATATTCTTTTCTGTATAATCTATACTATAATATGTAGGAGTTTCCTCGCCTTCTATTCTTAGTAATAAACGTATAACTGGTTTAGCAGGTTCAATCCATACAATTTCAACTTGTGTATCAGTTGGCAATCCTGTTGAAATAGGTGTTCCTTGTAATACATAAATCGAGTAACCAGTATATATACTTGATGTCAGTAATGCTGGAATTAAGAACAACATAACTATAGGGTTCTTCTTATTTAAAATAAGAGCATAGAGTGTAATTACACTTGTTATAAAAATTAATGTTGCGGCTAAGTAAACCATATTATAATCCTTTGTGCATTGATTTTGTCAGTGCTACCAATGACTTATTGTTTTCTTTATATCTACGTAAATAATCTATATCTGCGTGTTCGTATGTATCTGACCATCTAATCCAACTTGTCCATGTGTCACATTCATCTATATCTTCTTCCATGTGATAGAAATGTTGTATATCTGCCAGTGAATCATCTATCTCAATATAGTCTTTGTTGTCTACGCATTCTCCAAAGTATCTTGATGTATTTGGAAAGTGTGTAGGATGTTCAGTTTCAAATTCTATAACACTATTTATATTGATTACTGCATACTGTCTAAGCAGGTGTGTAGCATCGTCTGAGTTTGTTCTACCGCATACACTGACATTTAAGTCTAATTCTTGTGCAAAATCTATTGCGTGTGTTTTATCCCAATGCACACCACCTAGCACTACAAACGCCTTTTTAAAGCCAAGTTGTTTTAGTTTGTGTAACAATGCACACTTGTTTTTCCATGGATCTTGTGAAACTACAACGTTTTCAATGCCAAGCTCTTGTGCATTTAGCATAGATACTTGTAGCAAATAGTCTGTGTAATGACGTGGAACTTCCATGTCTTTATCCCATATAAGATAACATGTATCTATAGTAGAGTCGTAATTGAATACAGTTGAACTAAATTCATAGTGTGGCTTTATATCCATTCTTACAAAAAAACTATTACGTTTAATTCCAGGCTTTCCTGCATGCCAACTGTTGTTGTGTGATAAGAAACAATAACCTGTATTGTTTTTAAATTCTCTTAGATATAGTTCATTGCCTTTGTTGTCGTAGAATATAGTTCCGTATTCAGCATCTGCATCTGTTTCGGGTAGATATACTTGTAAGGTTAATGAAAATAAATTGTTCTTTTGATCAGAGTGTGCATCATCAAATTGATGTCCTTGATCTGTGTGTATGCTTATATCAACATCTAAATGCTTTTGGCAATATTCTACATCATGTAGTTGAAATTTATTTAATAATGTTGTTTTAAATTCTTCGCTTTTAAACTGTTTGCTGATATTTCTAAATAATTCTTTATCAAGTAATTTATCAAAGCCGTATGCACTAGGTTTAAAACCGGATACTGGTTCTGCATCATCAATTAAGTGTGTTTGCTTTGTTGCCCATATTAATTGTTCTAAGTGTTCTGGAGGGAAAAAATTTTCAAACTCTAGTATAGTTACATCGTTTACAATTTTAGAGTCTGCATTTTTTATATTATCAATAATATATTGCATGCTACTCACTACTTTGACCGCTATTTTGTCCCCATGTTGTGCCTTGTGCATCGCTTGTTCTACCTCTATTTGGAACTACAGTTTTTGTATGATTAAAGACTTTACTAATACGACCTTTGTCATCAATTGTAAATCCTGGTAATCTTACAACATCACCGCGTTTACTTACCATCACTTTCACAGAATATACTTCTCTATAAACTGGATTAACATCAATTACTGTTACTGTAATTTCTAAAGGTTGTTGGTCAGACCAATTATAAGCGTGTATGTTTGGATAATAATCACCTGGAACGATACCTCTAACATTTACAACTTCTCTGTTTGTTTTAATAGTTTGAACTTGTCCATCAACATAAAATCTATCATTTGTAGATCCCAAGTCGTCACGTTCTAAATTCATACCTTGGCCTGATTTATTGTTAAATCCTACAGGACTATTATCATCACGTTGAATCCATAAATCCATATCGGTATAACTTTGATCATCCCATTCCATTATGATCATAGTTTCTGCTTTTGATGGCACATCTTGTTTTTTAGTGATCGGGTTAATTAACAAAAATGCAATAACGAAAAGGACTACAAATCCTAGTAATACGTTAAAAAGCATGTCGTTAAATGCAAGCTGGTTGCCACTTCTTCTTCTTGACATGTTTTAATCTACCATATTGTGTTCTTGAATTGTAATCTGTATCTTAAGGAATAAGCTAAACACTAATCCCGAAAGCGTTGTTACAAGTGCTGTGCTCATACCACTTGCCATATCACTAATTACTTGTTTCATTGAATCCATATTGCTTGGATCTACATTACCAAGACTGCTACTTAACATCAACATAAATCCAATTAGTGTTCCGATCATTCCGACACTAATACAACTTTCTGCTATAAACCAGGGTGAGTCGTAATTGTTATCTTTGCGCCACGAAGTATAGCCAATTGCTATTGTTCCAATAATCCATAATGTTGTAGTTACAAAACTTAAATAAGTCTGATCAGCTTCTAGTAAAAAATCTACTGCGCCAAAACCTATTGCAACTCCTACACCAATAATCTGTATCACGGCAGCAAGCCACCATATCATAAACCGAGTATTCATCCTAATGTTTCCTTTTTTAATATGTGCAACTCAAAACTTAACAAATACCCCTAGTATTATTCTTTTGTATTGCTACAAGTATTTATCGTTACTGGTGCAGGTGTTAAGTATACTTAATTCTAAATAACATTGCTTCTTTTGAGTCGAGAAATATATAAGCCGATACCATCTGGTTTATTTTTTCTGAAAGATATTGTTCGGTGCTGGTAGATATATTACCACGTGGAACAATTGTTGCTGTGTCTAGATCTAAATCAATAAAGTTTTTGCCTAGCATTGTTACTAGGAATACTTCTCTACCTTCTATTGTTGATCCATTTCTTAAAAACGCTACTGCTGGCTTCATCTGTATGTTGTTTGCATCCTAATTCAAATACTGCTTGTTGGAAGTAATTCCAATTTGCTTTAGTAAAATCATATCCGGTTGATATCCTACTGATAGTATTTACTAGATTATCTTCATGGGTATTACAGTCTTTAAAATTGTGATGATGCCATTCTTCAAACAAGTTCCAGTTAGGTTTTATATCTATGCGTTCACACATTTTTTCATATGCCATTGCTGACTTCTCAGCATATCTATTATCAAACAATCTAGTTGTATAAATGTATGGAACTTCTTGTCTACTTGGACGTTCTACTATGTATCCTGTATATAATTGATCTTTATAAACTTCTAATCCATTTTCCATAATATAATTTATGCCATGTTCTGCAGCTAATATTAACATTCTAAAAGGCTTGTTTAGGAAATAATCACATGCATCACCTTCGTTAACTTGTTCATTTCTTCGTAATGCTAGTTCATCTATAATAGCTAACAAATAGTTGTCGGTGCCTATTAAATTTATGTGTTGATCTAAGTGCTCGTTGAGTAGCAAGTCAATATCATTTATATTGCTTTTATATGTAAAGTTTGTAACATCTGGATCAAATCTTGTATTTGTTTTGTAGTCAAGTAATCCCATCCATAAACTATCTGCATAGTGTATACTAAATTTTCTTACTGAAATATCTTTTGCTTGTGCATATTGAAAAGCATGAGGTAATGTAAAATTAAATTGACTATCGAGAATGGGTTCATTTTCTATATCTTTTACATCTTCGAGCATTTTGATTAAGTCTGATTCTAAGTCAGCACTGCCGTCAATTTCTTTGCAACGATCAAGTAAATCAATAGGGTTACCATTGCTATCATAAAAATATTGTGGATGTAATTGGCTTAAAGGACTAGTAGGCATTGCACCCATGTTTGAACTAAGACCTATTACCTTATTGACTCTTGGACTATATGAGTATGTATTCCAATTATTAAATGTTACAGGTAATATGAGGTTTTCTAAACTACTCATTTAGCGTTCTAGCCAACTCGATCATTGTAGCACTTAGATTGATCTCTGGATCTGCTACTTGAGTGTGCTTAATCATACCTTCTCGAATTGCTAACACACAACTATCGTATTGAAAGTCATTCTTTGTATAAAGATCTAAATTCTTGTAAAGCCAAGTAAATATATCGGTATACTCATCAGCACGTGCAGATTTAATTATGAGTTTACGTGCATCTTGAATCTTACCACTGCGAAATAGCTCAACCATAGCTAATCGCCACTCGCTTGTGCTACCACCATCATCGGGCATCACGAGTTTATTATCCACAATACTCATTTGCACTGTGTTAATAGTTTTACGTAAGTCAGGATAATTTGCACGGACCATTGCGTCTAAGGTCTCAATATCAAATTGAACTGCATTTTGTGCCAGGATCTCTCCTACACGCACTGTGAAATCGGTATGGTCAAGTTCTTCAATATGGAAGCCTTGACATCTGCTGTGTAAAGCAGGAATAATCATGTTAGGATAATTACATGTTAGTATAAAGCGAACACTTGCATGATACTGTTCCATTACTCCACGCAATGCCGCTTGTCCCTCAGGACTAATATGGTCTGCCTCATCAAGTAGGATTACTTTAAATTCACCCCAAGGCATAGTTTCACTAAACGCACTAATACGTTTACGAATCATTTCAACGCCGTTATCTCTACTGGCGTTAATGTATAGCACATCTGCTTTCTCTACATTTAGTTCTGCAATAAGAACTTTTGCTAATGTTGTTTTACCTGTGCCTGGACTACCACTAAACAACAAGTGTGGAATGCCACCATCGTCAATCCAGTTTTGCACTTGCTTACGCTGTGAATCATCTTTAAATACATACTCGCCAACATTAGTCGGTCGATACTTTTCTACCCATAAGTCTTTCAAGTTGTTCTCCGTATTTCTGTCTTTATCTTACTATTATATATGATTTTACCCATTTGTCAAGTGTTAATCTTATATTCAAAGTTTTGTGTTTCAGCACTAATTTGTTTTAGTTTAGCACCGTTTTTAATATGAAAGTGTGTTGCCATTGGTGTTAAAGGTGACAATGTAACTACTGTTTTAATCTCTTCGTTTGATTTTACATGATTTAATAGTTTGTGAATTATTTCTTTGCCTGCACCTCGTTTGCGTGACCATACAGTATATGCAACTGCGGTATTAAAATCATTTTTTAAACTAGCATTTTCGCTCATGAGTTCTAGCTCTTTAACGGTAGTAGGTATATCATTGGTAAATGCTACACAAACAATACCTTCTATTGTATCTTGATATTTTAATCCATAGATTTTACGCCCATTTGTTTTACGCCATTCAAGACTTAATTCCGGTCTTACTGGATCTTCATCTACATTAATATTTTCTAGTTCTACAAGCTCTGTGCCTTTAACCCATTTGAAAAAATCTGCATATGTGTCTTTAATTGATTTCAACTTTATCTCCATTATAGTGTGTTTGTTAGTAGTGTCATTATATCTAATACTTCGCTTGGCTTAGCAAAGTATCCTTCTTCTATCCATTCTTTTTTAGCAGTTATATGTTCGCAGTCAAAACTGTGGTCGCCATTGCTGTTACTAAACGCACAATAGTTCCATACTTTACACATTACTGGTAAGTGTGTCATTCCTAAACGTGGTGCTAAGTATATTCTATGATTGCCAGTATCTAGTCTAACTTTCCTACTCCACACACCTATACTTAATATAATAGGATCTTGTATTCCATTTTCCATTATATCTTGCATAAGAGCCAAGTCGTCGTTTGGACTGTAATATGGATTTGCCCATTGCTTTAACATCACAATAGGCATTTCTTGTATTAAACTTTTATCCATCTATATACTTTACTAATTCTGGAAAATAATCCTTGTAGCTTTTACCACTGGCTTTATCACAGAAGTCGATGTATTTTATAGTTTGCTCAGGAAACTTATCACCATCGTAATCTTGTTCTGCTGTATATTTGATACACTGCTCAGTGTGATGTCTATATATTTCTACATAGTCTTCATCATCTGTGTATTGTTCTATATTGTCATAGCACCATTGCATTTCTGCAACTGCTTTTTCACGTAATTCTTTTGGCATGTATATAACACTTACAGGATGATCAATAATTAAACTTACGTGAAATGCTACATCATGTGATGTCCAATCTTTTGTAAGATCTTTCCAACGCAATGCACTAAACATATTATGTGTTACTGTAGCATTAATTTTCATACGTCTTTTTCCACCCATTTTATCTAAACGAAACTTTTGTATTTTTTGTAGACATTCTTTGAGTAAATCAATTTTACCGTATGTGCGAAAATATTCATATGTATCAAAACTAGCATCAATACTTGCTCTAATATGTAAGTGCTTAAAGTGTTCCCATAATGGAAAGAACCTTTCTATATTCTTAATATTGAGATTTGTGTTGTATTCTAAATACATTTCTTTTGCACTACCACTGTCAATAAAGTGCTGTAAGTAACGTGGATGCTCTGGTGTAAGTAATGGCTCGCCGCCTGTGAAACTTAAATGTTCAAGTGAATCTAAAACTTCTAGTAAATCTTCTTCGTAGTCTGTATCACTTGTTAATGTGTTTTTGTAGTATGTTGTTAGTCCTGTTTCTACAATATTATTGTCAATAATACCGTTGCCATTTTCCATTAAGCCTTCGTTTTCCATATAGGTTTTTGCATTATCACCTTTAGATAATGTTTCTACCCACTTAGTGCTACTGTGTGGGCCACAATGCATACAACGTAAATTACATAAACTACTTGGACGTAGTTCGCCACGTTTTAATCCACTTATATCTGCTTCAATGTGATCTGCTTTAATCTTGTCTAGAAACTCTTTTGCACCTTCAGGATTATCTTCATAGTATCTATCCATGAAATCATAATAAAAATGCACTCTTGGACTGTTGCTACCTTTTTTCTCTGCGGCCCAACAACTACGACAGTTTTTGTTTTGTCTGCCATCATATAAGTCTCTGCGGATCTTTTGCATTTGTGGACTATTGAAACTATCTTTAAGACTAGTCTTTTTCCAACCACCTAAGTTTTGTTTACCTCGGTAACAAGTGTATACTGCACCATCTTGATCTAAGTCAATACTGATGTATGGAGCTGTGCAAAAGGTCTCTGAGTTGAATCCCATATTATCGAGTTCTCGTTTCATTTCTTCGAGATTTGGATTTCTCAGTTGGCCCACTTTAGTAAGACTCTATAACTTCATCAGCAATACCATGCTTAACTGCTTCCTCTGGAGTCAGCCAATGGTCTGTTTTTGGTTTAAGTAAGTGTTTACGAATGTATGGTTCTTTTTTACCTGTGCATTTAATGTAGTGTTCCAACAATTTCTCATTAGTCCAATCCATATGCTTACGGCTTTCAACCATACTGTGATATTGTCCACGTGTGCCGCTACTGAACTCATGACTCATAACTGCGGTATTTTGTGTGAGATATCTATGTCCTTTTGCGCCTGCCATCATAAGCATAACGCCACACGATGCAATTGAGCCCATTCCGTATGTATAAACTGGAATGCGTGACTGTTTTACAACATCAATAAGATGCATACAACTATCAATAAGTCCGCCTGGACTATTGATGTATAAATGAATAATACTAGGTGCCTTATCTGCAGGCATTAAATTATATTCCATAATCATCTTAACTAAAGGCATACAATTTTTTTGATTGAATTCATCTTCCATATGCAATACACCATTCTCACGCAAATAGTCACCTGGTTGTTTAGGTGGAATTGGCGGAGTAGGCATAGGTGGTGGAGGTGGTAGTGCCGGTTGTTCTTTTGGTTCTGGTATTACACCTTTTACATTTTTCATTTATTTTCCTCTTATATTACGTATTTATTCTATAGTCAGTATCAGGTGTTTCAAACCAACACTCACGTTCTACGATTTTAAATGTATCTTGTCTTACAAAAACAAGATCTACCTGTATCAATATATTACTTTTTCTATAGACTGGTTCTATCACATCAATAAGCTGCCATTCTTTTTCACGCATCCAATGACATCTATCTAAAAATTTATTGTCATCTAATACGCACTCTATCATTACTGCACTGGTTTTCTGTAAAGTGTTAGTTGAACCGTCTAATATATCTAGTTCAGGACCGTCTACGTCTATTTTATAAAACGCACTTTCAAATGTTTCATTTTTTAGTAAGTCATCTAAGGAGCAATCAACTCCTAGTTCTACAATATTTGAGTTTTTATTAAATTTTGGGTCTTTGTCGTATTTGTAAGTTGGTAGCTCAGGAAATACTTTGGTTAAAAACCATGTATCATCACCGCTTCCAATATCAATAACTACGTCAAAGTTTATACGACGTTTCAACCAAGTTAATCTTTCTATGGGTGTAGGTCTATCAGCTACCCAGTCTGGATTATACATTGATTATATCTGACGAGTTACGTCATCTGAGGGTCTTTGTCGAATTGGCTTACTGCCAACCATAATATTATTGTTGTCCATTGGATTCTCTTCTGAAACCATTAAACAATCTTTGTTGTCTAACAAGTAGACTTTTAATTCTTCATCTACTTTTATTCCGTTACTCCAACGTCCATGATCAACAAGCACGTATGCTCCTTCTGTTAACCAATTAATATCTTTGCCTAGGCTATAAACTTTAAACCAGCGTGGTCTAACTGCTTCTTCTGTGCCATCTTTAGAAAGTAATATAATGCCACCAGCAGTTGTTATTTCTTCACCTGGATCATCAATCATTTCTGCTAAGATCTTATTACGCATTGCTTTTACTTTAGTCATTTTATATCCTATTTTTCATCTTTATTTTGAGGAATTTCAATTTCCTCCATGCTTCCGTCCATATACTCTACTTCAAAGTATTTGCTACCATCAGCACGTTCACGTTCATTACGTGATATTTCAACCGGTTTATCTTCTTTAACTGGTTGTGCTTTCTTTGGTGCTGGTTTAGGTTCTGGTTTAGGTTCTGGAATTGATGTAGCTTCTTCTTCCTTTGCTTCGATTTCTTCCTTAATGCCTATTTCTTTTTCGTCTGAGCCTGGAACATTATCTTTATAAAATTCTTTAGAAATATCTTCGCGAGCAATTTTTACTTTGCCACGATTATCAATAATGTCACCTCTTGCGTTTATAGGCATATTACTAATAGCACGAGTTTCCTCATTCTGAGCTGCTAAGGCGCCCATATTTAATATTTTGCCTCTTGCTGTTTTAACTGTTTTCATTTCAAAAACTCCTTTATGTCTAAATTGTATTTAATGCTGTTAACTCTGTGAACACCTAACAAGTATAATACATAACTTGCTACACTTGATCCACGACCAACACCTAATACAATGTTATTTTCTTTGCACAAATCCACTAAGTATGCTAAAAATCTTAGCACTGGAATCATGCCACGTTCACGATACATTTCAATTTCTAAATGCACCCTATCACGTTCTTGATATGTTAACTCTCTATTATTAATGAATCTAACTATATCTAGTTCTTTGTAATGCTCGGGCATAGCCCAATTACTCATACATTTTTCAATGTAATCATCTTTCTCATATTCCGACTTAGCCGTTATCTTGTCTTTGCTCTCATATGTATCACACCAAGCATTATATATATTTATCGGCTCAATTTCATCAACAATAGCATCAGTTACATTATGACCACTTAGCCAGCCGTTAACTATATCTAGTTCATCAATTACTGATTGTCCATGTTGATTTTGTTTCATAACACTATACTTCATTTGTAATTATCATATATTTGTTCTCTACATTCATTTACAAGATCTTTCCAATTATCTAGTTCTGGAACATCAAGTGCTTTTATTAATTCTGAATACGTATTATTATGTCCGGTTAGTATTTTTCCTATATCTAAATATAATAAAGGCACTTTTAGTTCATGCTGAATATATTCATACAATACACTATTATACCACTTTTTTGGGTCTTTGTCAACTGTATAATAGGGTCTAATTGCAATTAATCTGTTATATATTTCTGTATACAATACTTTATCGCATATAGGAACTATTACTTGATTACAATTACTCTTATCTAGCACATGTTTACATGCTACTTTAGATTGTTCAAAATTCATATCTGGAGCGAAAAACTCATGATATGGCTGAACCTTAAATGCTATTTTATCAAATCCCCATCTAATATCAGGCTCATTTTCCATATCGTTTGGATGATCTTGTCTCTCACAATATATTATAAAATCTTCCCAACTCTGATTATCATACCACCAGTTAGGCTGTGTGCTATAATCTGTTATACGTTCTGGATGTTTGGGATCACTGTATTCCACATCAAGTTCCAGTCTATCTGGAAATCCTTTGTGTTGATTAATAAACCATGTTAGCCAAGTGCCGCTTAGGCCGTTACTGAATAATATACAATAAGTATTCATTAATATGGATTTTCTTTAACAGCATTAATAGTTTCAATTCTACTGTCTAATTTTTCAGCACTAATATTTTTCCATGGAGAAAATATTTTATCGTAATATTTGGTTGTATGAGTAGTCCAATTTTCTAGTTCAGGCACGTTAAGTATTTCTATTAATTTATGGTATTCAGTTTTATCATTGTGTAAAATTAATTTATCTATTGCTATGGTATGAACTGTTGCAAACTCTTGCATTTTCATTTTTGTAGACTCATACATGCGATTTTGTCTATTTTCATAAATTTCTGAAGCAGTTTCAACTGTAAATCTTGATCTAATAAATGCAAGTCTTTTGGCAAATAATTCATAATTATCTTCTACTTGAGGAACAATTATTGCTTTAGTATTACTCTCATCTAGTAATCTAATACATAACTCAGTAGGTGTTTCGTTATCTAATTCCCATTCTTCTGTTTGAAATGGATTGTGCCACGGAAGTATTTTATAGCATAGATTAAAATATACTTTATGAAATGGAGTAGTAACATCCCAATCAGCCGGCATACAACTGTAGTCAGTTGGTATGTAACCAAATTCTTTTCCTTCTTGTTGGTAGCATATTTCTTTATAATATTTTGGAAATCCTTCGTGTTGGTTAATGAACCATGTTAACCACGTTCCTGAATCACCTGGTTCATACCAACAGCCAAATATATCATTTTTCATTTTTATACATCTCTGCTAATTTAACCGCTTCTGGATTTCTAGTAGGTTTAGGTTTATACATATTGGCTATTTTTACTTTATCAGATTTAGTTAATTCTACTTGTGTCTTTTTTATTCTTGGATACTCTGGTTGTTGTTGTATTATTTCTATTTCAGGTGGTGCAGTATCTAACACGATGCCATCTTCTTTTTCATCACCTTTTTTAGTAAATTCTTTTCTAATAGATTCTGCTTTTTGATCTCTAAGTAATCCAATAAAAACATTCAATTGATCAATCATAGCATCACCCATGCCAGCACGGCTGGCAATAAGAACCTTCTGCAATAGTTCTTTTTCAAACTCCACGCATTCACTGAAGTTTAATTCTGTGTAGTCTTTGCCTTTATATTGGATCATATTAGTAGTTAGGAAGGTTAGCCTTTGCCATATAAACGCTAGTTTGATTTTCTTGCTGTTGCAGTCTAATCTTTAGTTCTGAAATCTCTTCTTTAAGTTTTTTGATTTCAGCGTCTTTGGCTTTTATTTCTCCTAATCCTCTATACCCATATTCTGAGTATTCTTTGTCTGTCATAAATCACCGTCTTTTCTGTTTTCGCTGTAGTGAACATCAAATTCACCACCTGGATATCTTGCTTTTAATTTTTCAACGTTCTCAGCAATTACGTCATTAGGGTCAAGATTAAGTGCCCTACAACTAGTAATCCAATACCACATAATATCGCCAAGTTCTCGTTTAGCATGAAAGATAGTTTCACTATCCATTGGTTTACCTTGAAATACGCACTTTTTAACAATCTCATCAAACTCACCTCCTTCGCTTGCTAGTCCAATTCCGCCGGTTAATAGCGAGGCCATGTTAACTCCACTTGTTTCTTCTATTTCTACAATACGTTCGTGCATTGCTTTACTTGACATTGAAGCATCACTTGTTACTTCTTTTACAAAATTATTGTATGCGTTTAGATCTACTTTCTTACTCAATTTAATCTCCGTTATTCTGGTATTTTAAGTTCTTTTACTTTGCTCATGTTAGTCTCGACTTTTTCCATATCGAAGTTAATGCTTTCGCCACATCCACAAGAGCTTTGTGCTGATGGTGATGATATTTCTAATACAGTGCCGAACAAATCTTGCTTTAGATTAATTTGACTACCATATAGATACATTAAACTTGTCCCATCAATAGCAAGTTTAGTGCCGTTTTCTAAATCAATAACTTCATCTGAATATTCATCAAGTTCTGATTCTGCTTTTAGTGACCAGTCGTAACTGAATCCAGCACAACCGCCACCTTTAATTCCAAGAAATACTACTTTGCCTGGTTCTGCATCTGCAATACCTTTCATATATTCTTTGGCCTTTTCGCTGATATCTATCATTGTGTTATCTCCACTGAGGACAAAAGTTCCATATCTTGTCCGTTTAGGTATTTTAAGTTAACTATAGTAACTCCACCTAATACTATTGCGCCAGTTTGCTCACATAAGCGTTTACTGGCGTTCATACTTCCGCCTGTAGCAACTAAGTCGTCAGCTATAAGAACTCTGCTTGTATGACCCAATATACCCTCTTGTAGTGTAAGTGTGTCTGTTCCATACTCAAGCTCGTAGCTTTCTTCTAGCAGCTTACCTGGGTATTTAGCACCTTTTTTACGTATCATAACAAAAGGTATATCTAATTCTTGTGATAATGCTGCACCGAATACAAAACCTCTACTTTCAATACCAATAATGTGTGTTGGCATATACTCAATGCTTTGTTTGATTGTTTGTGCCATATCTTTTACTTCGCTTGTCCATAAATCACTTGCAAACAAACTGTTTACATCATAAAAGTTTACGCCTTTAATAGGGTAATCTGGAACTGTTCTTATGTATTCTTTTATATTCATTTATATGAACCATTTTTTATTTGGTTTGGCACTAGTAAGTCCACTTGCGGTTGTTATGTCTAGTAAAGCTGGCATCACATTAAAACCGCAAGTAAACATCCATTCCATCCATAAGGTATGAGATGAACTAAACCCTGGTTGAAAATGAGTAGTAACGTCTTTCTTCATCATTATCCTATCAAATAATTCTATAGGGTCTTTAAGTCCAATACCAGATCTCATAAATGATTCTCCTTTTATTACAAATAAGTGATCGTTTACAAATACTATTCCGTTGTTGTTTGGAATAAAATTACATTCTGTTGCTAAAACATCCCAATCATCAGGTAGGCACATTTTTTGGCTTCTGGTATCTGGCAGTCTATTATTATAAGTTATTTCTCTTAATGTAGTTCTAAAAACTTCCATAAGTTCTATTAAATCTTTATCATGCTTTCGCTTTTCTGGATTGTATATATATTCAATACCTCTTTTATTTTCGTCAGAAATGTGCTTACGTAATTGTATCATGCTATCCCATCTTAATCTAACCACATAACGATAATCTTTACCCGATTGTTCCACTAGTTTAAAACATTCATGAGCTGACCATATTTGACCAAGGGTTCCTTTTATTACGTCCTTTGCCCATTGCATGAAATCTCCATGACCGTTTAACATAGCTTCAAATTCACCGTTCTCATACCAGGCTGGTCTATTAGGAAGATAGTTCCAGAACATTCTTGAAGGCGCACCACGGTTGAAAGTGGTTACTGCCTTCCATATTTCTTCTTGATTTGTTTGAATAAATTTGTCATACCCATGTAAAAAATCAGGGTGTGGTTTGGGCTGGTCAGACCACGTATGGCCAAAAAAGTCTATGTCGAAGTCACTGAATAGACTTATAACTTCTTTATACTGTTCCAAGAACATAGGATGTTCATTTATATGCCTGGTTTGCCCACTAAAACAAAGTGCTATCTTTGGTTTCATTTAATCATTTTCCATTGGCGGGAAATCGTCTAACATTCCATGGTCTGCTACATAGTATGGATCGTTAAACATTGGATCGTCTTCGCTTGTTACACCTTTGATTTCTTCAATAAAATGCATAAGTGTATTTTCTACACCCATTTTAAGTGTTTCTGTGCTACTGGCACATCCACTGCAACTACCACTCATTTGAGTATGTAAAAATCCGGTATCTTCGTCAAACTTTAATACGTTTATTTGTCCGCCATGCATCGCTACATTAGGGTTGACATATTTTTCCATAACTTCGTCTACATGTTTTAGTATTTCTTTAGTAGTTCTCATTTGTTGTTCCTTTATTTCTCTGAGCCGTTAGTAACTCTTTTACTGTTTGGTTTACGTTTTACTCTAAACGTTCCATGGCTCATATTCTTCTTCATTTGTGGCACTCCACGTTTGCTTATAATAAACGGTATGTTCCTTTTACCCATCTCCTTCTCCTGGTTTTTCACTTAATTCACTAAATTTATTTGGCCCATCATAACCCTCTTTTGGATTGAATTTATCAGCATCCGGCATTGGATCAATTTGTTCTGTTATTACTGGCCAAATTTGACTATACTTACGATTTACCTCTACCCAATCTATTGGATCATTGGGGTCTAACTCTGTATCAGGCAAAATAGCACCTGCTGGACATTCGGGCTCACACACGCCACAATCAATGCATTCGTCTGGATTAATTACCAGAAAGTTTTCGCCTTCATAAAAACAATCAACCGGACAAACGGCTACACAATCTGTATACTTACATTTAATACAATCATCCTTAACTATGTATGTCATTTTCATTCCCTGAAACTTTATTTAATGTTCTTTTTATAGCAGGTGCTATAAACTCTTTTGCAATATACTCATTTCCTTTTGCAGAAAAATGACAGCATTCACATACTAATTCTCGATCACAATACTTATGCCACGGTCGTCTTTTATCTCCGCCAGTTACTAAATGTTGAATTGATTTAGTTAAAAGCATTTCTTTAAAAATACTGGAAGATTTTTCAATTTGATGTCTTAATGTATGTATATGTCCTTCTCTGTCATCCATTAAGAACCATCTAAATGGAATACCTGCATTTTTAACCATAATTGCCATACTTTGAATTAATTGTAAATCGTTACGTGCGGCTAACAAAGTAGATTTATTGTATGCTAAGTTATATGTCATATAGTTCATCCAAGGTTTTACATTTTCTATTAGTTCAGAATTAATGTCTATCTCAACTTTCTTTTTACCATCTTCATATCTATTTACTTTTTGTTTTAACCCCTCTGCCGCCTTTGCAATATTTGTAGGTCCTATCCTTTGTGTCATACCCTCTCTCATTGATGATACCCAGCTAAATTGGTTTTTATCTGTATCATGTGGCCTTAACAGAGAACTTCTACATAGATGAGAATCTTGTAATGTGTCTTTAGTTAAATATTGTATTGCTTTATCTACACCTATAACAGAATCTATAGAATTTTGCATAGTGCTATCAGTAACACGTGGCTCTAAAGTAACTAACTTACAACGATCATTTAAAAATCCCCAATCGTTTAGTTCAGTTAAGCATGCTAATAAATCTATATTTCTTGCTCCAGAATATCCTATTTCTATTACCTTAATTCCTAATATCTTTTCAACCCATATTGCATAAGAATCAACACGGTTACCCTCACATTCACCTGCAGTGTGGCTTGTGCCAATGCATATAATAAAATCTTCTTGTGGTATTAATTCGGGTAAAATACGGCTATCTAATGCTTGAGGGTGGGTAGTCTTTTTTTTTATTATTTCGTTTGTTCGTATAATATTTTCTATAAGATCGGAATGCTCGGAATGTGTTATTTGACTAAATGCTCTCATATCTTTAGGGAAGCAAAAACCTTCATATCCTAGCTCACCTAATGCATTAGGAACTTTCATATGGCTAGGTCCTATATTAGGAAACTTAGCTAATATATTAGTCATTTCTTCATAGTTAGAAAGCCCAGGCATAACTAGACTTAGACTGTGAAAAAATGTAACCTTTGTAGCCAACCAGGCATTATGTGTATACTTGACCATTACTGCTGTTTCTCGATCAGTATAAACGAACTCTGTGTTAGGCAAACTTGGTGCAAATATATTTGTCCAAAAAATTGATTCAATATTCTCTTCTGCCGGCTCATCATGTGTTATAACAGATGGTGAAATTCCTAAAATAAATAATTGTTGATTTTTAAAATCTTCTGCGGCATGATTGGCTCTTAAGAATTCAGGACTAAACACTACATTTTCTGTCCAATTTAAATCAAATTGTATTTGTGGATGCATACCAGTAAACATTGGCATTGTGCTTTTAATCATAATATGCACATCAGGAAATTTATTATTCAATTGAGTTACATAACTATACGTAGGTTTAATATCTACTGTATTATCTGATGGATCAGTAGGTGCATTTAGACACAAAATAGCAGCATCTAGTTCAGTTACATCTTCCAATGTTATTGCATCACTATACTTAGGATCTATCCTAATAACTTCTACACCATCTTTGGCTGTATGTTCTTCAAGAAAGTCTGCTACAGTGCCGCCAACAAAGCCGCATCCAATTACTGCTATTTTCATATTGATTTACTATCCTGTTTATGCAAAAAGGTCTTCGTTATCTTCTCGGTGACCTTCACGGTATGCCATGTTTGTCTGTGTTTCACGAACTTCTACTCTAAAGCACCATAGACGTTCTGCTTCTGATTGACCCCACATGTCTGGAATATATATTCCGTTAACGTATTTATATAATTGATCAGCAAGTCCTTCACAGCCTAAGCGTGGTAGAATAGTTAGCTTTGCCATATTCTTTTCTTGCAACAATTTATATGTTTCTAATTCTGGATCGTCTTCAGCAACTAATAATGTATGATCAAATTGATCTTGCAACATGCCTTTTAGTTCTTTTAGTCCACCATAGTCTGCTACCCAATTGCGGGCATCTAAACTATTAGCACCAAAATAAAACTTCATGCTAAAACTATAACCGTGAATGATGTTGCAATGGCTGTCAGCTCTCCACTGACGATATGCTACTGGAAATTGATCCACGTATTCTTTTGTGCTTACGTATTTGTAATTCATTTGAATTCTCCTTTTGTGTTTACTAGGAGCGGAGTATTTAGAGAGGGTCGATCCATATTAAGTCCTCATAGTATTTATTATAATTGTAATTATTATACACGAAAAGATGAAATTAGTCAACAATATTATATACCTCATCGCCTCTAACTACCTTAACTACTTTATCCTTTTTAAATTCAAAAATAGTTCTACCAATTTGTGTAATGCTATGTTGTAAATCTGTATACATATCATAACTGTGTGAACGCCATTCCTTTTTAAAGTTTAAAAACTGCTTACCTTCACTATATATTAAAAATTCCCAAGGTTTACTACTAGTAAAATTCGGAGCCCATTCAATATCTTTATCTTCTGTGTGTTTTATATCTTTGTGTAATTTTGGAAAAGCTCTAAAAGTTTCTACATCGTATGAGCTTCTAAAACTATTTGATTGTCCATGCACTATAATCTCATTTGCTAATTGTTCCCACCTGTCTAGTTTTATGGTATGTCCTGGCGGAGCAAAACCTGGTTCATTGAAATGTGTGTATATTGTTTTAAACTGTTGGAACCCACATAACCATAATGCTATTGCTCTGCCACTGCCTGGATGAACTCTATACCTATCAAACCATGGTTCGTGTATAATTTGTGGATGAAATAATAATGCATCTGCCATTATTTCTTCAGTGAGGTATTTAATTTTACTGATATCTTCCATTATCCATCTATCAGGCATAGTATTATCCATTACCTCAGATTGTGCAAATACTTCTATATCAAGATATTCAATTTTTTTATATGCTTCTAATAACTTTATAAATTCGTGAATAGGACTGGCAACTATATTCCAGTCAACATAACAACTAGCAACATATCCACCAAGTTCGGTATGATTATCAAACCAATCTTTAAGTTGAGAGTGATGCACTAACATTTAAATGCCAATCTGCTCCTGGATGCATATTATCTCTAGCTAATGGATAATCATCTTTGTTAAAATAATCAACACTTAGTTGATGTAACTTAATGTTATTTGCTTTACAGAAGCTTTCTAGTAGTAACTGATTCTTCTGTGTGTTATATAGATCAGATGCATCATTTGATAGGACTGTATATGCATCAAAAATTTCATTACCAGGTTCAGTATTTAGAGACTTTTCTACTCCTGTTCCATTTGCATGTTCTCGTCTGCCTCCATACGTCCACATTACATATATGTTTTCAGGATTAAATGTTTTACAATATGTAATAGCTAGTCTTGTTATTTGATCATTGCTTGCACCATTTTGCCCAAGATTAGCAACACCTAACATTCCTGGCCAATGAAGATTACTTCCATAACCAAATGTATAACTACAACCAAACGCCGCTGGTGCTCCCATTTCTGGAACTAGTTTTCCTCTATATCTCCAATCATTAATAAAGTATTCAATACTGTGTTTAGTATAGCCTAATGCACACCCTAATTCCTTTTCGTAGTTATCTACCCAATTTTTCTTTCCTGGCTTATCTGATCCTAATGTAAATTCTTTGAAAAATTTACTCTTTAGATATTTGGCTTCTTTGAAATTATTATGATCCATATTTAATTCCATCTGTAGAATACATGTTTACCTATTGTTCCTATTAACTGTAAAGATCCTGCCCAATTTGGTTCAACATAGTTTGCATGATAATGTGTTGCACCTTCTGTGATACCTCTATATTCTGAAAACTGCATAATTCTCCATGCAACTGTTTGTGCATTAACCCATGCATCTCCTTGATGTGGAGAATCTGCTTTACCATCACAATACCAACTGAACTGACACTTGTTACGAACCATTACCATAACTGTTTCGTCTTGCCAACTAGGCTTTTGCTTACCTTGATGAACAACGTCACATACTGTATCCGGATAACGTGAGTCTTGCACACGATTCAATACAACATCTGCTACACCTACTTGGTCTGCAAAGTTGCTACCACGTGCTTCATAATAGATATTAAGTGCTAAACAATGCACTTGTGGGAATTCATCTGCACCAAAACGATATGTTTTGCTATCTGCTTGTGTTGTAGTTGACAATCCAATTATTAGGACCAAAAAAGTAATAAGTTTCATCATATTATCTCCTGCTCTTGTTAAGTTTAGTCGTCGTATGTCCATGCTCTATTGGCATGACCATATTGTTCTGCCCATCTACAAAATAGTCCACATTCTCTACCATGTGCTTCTATTTCCCAAGGCAAATCCCAATATACTTTCTGGCTACGCTGCCATTTACCCTTCCAACGATGCTTGTTTGTTCTAGAACTTTCATATAAATCGCCACGTGCAAACTGTTTTACATGCACCATTTCGTGTGCTACTGTTTCAAGTAGCCTACGTAAACGAACATCGTTAGTAGCAATTTCTAAATCAAATTCTCTTGGACGTTGTTCGTCAGCACCATCACTTGCTATTGCATATCCATAAGAACTATCGTCTTTAAAGTCTTTAAGATGCACATTAATTTCCAGTGCTTTCATCTTAGGCATCAACATCTTACAACAAAATTCTACCATTGTTCTAGTATGTTTCTTTTGTGTTCTAGTTCCACCTTTGATGTTAATAACCGTCATTTAACCCTCTTTTCTAACCTATATATACAGTATACAGTAAGACGTCTTGCTTGTCAACCTTTAGAAAGACAAAAAAACCCTTGTAGATCAAGGGTTTATAAGTTTTTTAATTATTTTAATGCAATTTTACTACTTTTTAGTTAATTTATCCACTAATTCGTAAGCAATTGCTACTAAAATAAGGGCCCAGCCAATAGGACCCATTACAATAAGACAACACATAATCTTAGAAAAGGGTGCGTCTTTCTTGATGCCAATTCTTTTTGCCAGTAATAGAACTATAAAGAACCATATAATAGATACAAAAACTGTGGTTGTGATTATTCCAATATATTCCATAATATTATTTATTAAAAATCAAATAAGTCAGCAAATGTATTACGAGCCGATCCTGCGTCCAAATCCCACTTTAACACACCCAATAAGTTTTCTAACTTCTTAGTAATAATAGTATGTTCCATTAAATCGTCATCAAATGGTAATTCAGTAAACCATTCTGGTAAACGTGTTTCATCTGTAGGATAACCAACACTTGTGTATCCCATAGGATTGTCTTTGAGCTTGCATACAACGGTTTTCATGCCATCTGTAATCTCAATACTGTATTTGTCGTCATTAATTTCACGTAACTGATTCCAGTTTAGTGCTGCTCTTACGTGACCTGGTAAAGCAGGCTTCTTAATATCTTTAGCACTACGTCCATCTCTAATAGCCTTGTTCTTTACTTTGTCATAATTTGCAACAATACCACGGAATTTTGTTAGATTGTTAACACGCTTTGGTGTGCCTTTCTTCCAACTGTCCATACTACGAAACTCTTTACGGAATTCAATAATACGTTTGATAACTGCTTCTTCGCCACCATCTGTAAGTGTTGTCATTAGCAATTCGCTTAAGAAGTCTTGCATAAATGCTGGCGTATCACTACGCTTCAAGTCTAAGCCCATTGCTTTTACTTTGCCTGGCTTACCATCTTTGTCTTCACGCTTGCCTTCGTTATCATATACCAATGCTGCATAACGTTTCTTAGTAATAAAGATACCTGACTGTGCTGATATTTCTCTACCGGCGGCAATAATTGCACCTAAATCTACAGTTGTATGAAATGCTTTGTTCATAAAATTAGGAAATGTCTTGTTTACTTCTTCACACACTGCTTCATAGTAACTTGTAATAGTATCTTTATCCCACTGTATTTCACCTTTGTCTATTTCAGGCTTAAGAATAGGATATGCACTAAAGTATGTGGAGTCAGTATCACCATAAACAATGCTTTCTCCTACGTGATCATATTTGCCTGCCATAATTTCATTACACTTGGCCGCCATATGCTTTGCAATACTACGCCCTGTTAGTGTTGTGCTTTGTCCTAATCTACTATCAAAGAATCTACTGCCAGGATTAAGTAACGCACCATACAAACTGTTTAAGTTAATCTTTTTAACCAACTGTCGTTTATCCCAAAACGCAAACTTATCTCCACCTTCTTCACGTGCATCAATGGCATTCTTTTGTAGTATTTTACGTTCAGCATACCAACGTTCTAGTAGTCCAGGAATAATACCTTTTTTCTCATATGTAAATATTGTGCCATTAGCACTAATAATCCAAGGTTGTCCACTGTTAAAGATAATCTCATATATCTCTGCACCAGTGGCTTCAAAACCAGTTCCATCTTCAAAGTCAATATGCATAACTTCTGCTTGATCTTTATCCATAACTAATTCATACTCAGGTGTTGCAAAACGACCCTCCCATGCTTCTGGAATTGTTTTTGCCTTGTCTAGCAATTCACGTGTAAATGTATGACGCACTTGACCAATAATAGTCTCAGTGCTCATGTTACAACTACGAATAATACTAGGATACAGTGAGTTTAAATCCATACTGCCAATCCATTTGTGCATCCCACGTTTAGGATCTGCAACATAGGCGCCTGCAGCCTGTGTAGTGTCTTTGTCAAACTTCTTATCAGGAACAATAAAGCCCTGTTGATGTGCTTCGTTAACAATCGCTTGGTCTGTTTGTGCAACCGCACCCATTGTTGTTTGTAGCAACACGGTGTTAGAGTGTGCTAACACGTTTGCTAAGTCAATAAATTGTAGTTTAGCATCTAGTCTTACTAGCAAGTCAACGTCTTGTCTCGAATATGCAATAAACGTTTCAAAGTCATTGTTATATAATTGATCCAATGTGCCTTCATAATCTACTTTACGCTCTGAAAGTTCGTATTCGCCAATTGCATCCAAACTATAACTGTGCATTTCGTGATATGTATACTTACGATACAATTGCATATAGTCCAAATGAACTCTGCCAAACAAATCAAACGTTTCACTCTCTGCACCAAAACGCTCAAATGTTCTACGTTTAGGATACTGCTCCCATAAACAGAATCTACGTGTATGACTTTTGCTTAATTCACGTGCAACTCTATTCACCATGTATGGAATATCAAATCCTTCGCTGTTCCAACCAGTTAAAATATCTGCGTCATCAATTAAATCAAGAAATGCTTCAAGCATCTCTTTTTCAGTATCAAACAACATTGTATCATCAAACTTATTACATATCTCTGTTGCTTGTTCTTTGGTCAATGTATTAGGTTTAATAGCAAGGCAAATAGTCCTGCTTAACCAACTTAAATGCACACTAACTGCCGTTACGGCATTAAATGGATCTTCTGGTGGAGCAAACCCCTTTTCCTGGTGGAAGTCTGTCTCAATATCAAAGAATGCTGTTTGTAGTATTGGAGTTTCTGTGGAATCGTAATTCTCAGAAAAGCATCTAAAAAGTGGATTAATATCACTTTCAAATAACTTTTTATGTCCGTGAATCTTCTTTTCTGTATTAAACTTTTTACTTGTGCTGCATACAACACGCTCAAGTTTATCGCCAAATATACTTGTATATTTGCCACGTGGGTCTTTGTAATAGAACTGATAACGTGCAGGAAAGTCTTTGTATACTCGCTCGCCGTTAACACGTTCTACTACGTGTAGACAATCTTTATCTCTATTAAAATAACCGTCTACATAACTCATTAAGTATCGCGGCCTACTGTTGTTAGAATTGTTTCAAGTTCATCAAACTCATCACGTGCTTTGGCAAACTCTGCCTTATATGCTACACGCACTGCTTTATTAAGAATGGATGGCTTAATATCCATTTCTTCTGCAATTGCTTTTACAGTATCGCGAAGTCCTTCTCGCAAGGTTTCTACTTCTTGGGTTACTTGAATGCCTTCTTTAATAAGATGCTTCAATTTATTTACGTCTGCTTCAGAAAATGTTGTCATACTAGACCTCCGTTAATCGTTGAATTAGTATATATAATAACGTATTAAACGTTATTTGTCAAGTCAATACCCAATGTTTTTTGGGCATCCTTGATAAATTGTTGTGGGGATTTTGTGTAGTTGTTGTTATACATTTTGTATAATAAAATAGCAAATTTAATCTTTTCAGAACTATTATTTAGATTTGTTGCGGTGTTAAACGCCCAAGTTAACAGTTGCATACGTGTTACTATATTATCATTGAACCTAGCATCTTGTGGGTTTACAAGAGAGTCACTATCATTCCATTTTAAGTATTGGTCAGTCCATAGCCCAATATCAGCACATATTTCTACACCAAGTGTAGTGTATAAGTCTGTTGGATTATGTAACCAGTCTGACATTTGAAAACAATAGTCATATGATTCTTGCCATACGTCATCTTGGTGTGATAGTTGATAGTATATATATTTCCATATTTCAAATACGTCATCAAATGAGTTCATTTCATCATTATATTCTCTGCGTAAAAATGCACTAATAAAATGATGGGAGTTTTTACCCATAATTGTTGTAACTACTTTAACAGGTAAATTGTTTTTTTGTGCATAATGCATAATGTCTGCTGTGTTACGAGCATGTGTAAACAAACATAAATGTTTATTACTAGGAAACTCATTCCATGCATCAACAATTGCAATTAATTTCTCTTCCGATAGCACTATGTTATTTCTAAAGTCTGGATCGTATGCTTTAGAAATACGATCATGCACATTCCACCAATCATTTATAATATGTGCTTTGCCAAAATGTTCACTGTGTTCTTCTAGCCACAGGTTATTGTGTGACATGTTATAAAAGTCTGGGCTTGAGTTGATTACATATGTTAATGCACTGGCCGTAATCGCACTACGGGTACATACCAGGTATATTTCTTTCACAAAAAATCCTTTAACTTAGTTGCTATTAATTTTCCAAGTAACATTGTTCCATGTTTCGTTAAATGTCCTGCTCTTCTATCTGGGAATTTTGAACCTTTTGGCCAAACTAAATTATGTTCAAATATTTCATTCATTTCATTCCACATATCTATCGTTTTCATATGTTTTATGTGTGGCCAATTAATATTACTGATGGAATAATCGTTTCTATCAATAGCATGTCGGTTAACACAGAATCTATAAGTAGGAATTCCTGCATGTTTTAGAATATAATCTACTGCTATTGCTGAACTGTCTACGGCTTTATCCAAGTATACAGAACTTCCAATATCTGTCAAGTAATTTTTAAATGGTATAGTCAGTTCTATATCAAATTTATCTTCTATTTCGGAAGTCAATGGACTTTTTTCTACAAGGGCCATACTTTTTATAAAATCCTTCTTACCATGTTTAAGATAAAAATGTATTTTTTCTTCTTTTCTATTAAATTCATACTCGTTGGTTTCATATAAACAAATTCGTGGTTCCCACGTTTCTTGAATTATGCAACTTGAGTATTGATCAAGTTCTCCTGTTTTAACAAGTCTATGTAATAACTCTGCATAGTTTAGATAGCCGCCACCTGGATGAGAATATACCGTATAATGATAGCCGTCAGGTAATTCATCATACCATCCATAATCATGATATACGTTTTCTCGGGTTGTAATACCATCGTCTACTAGCTTATACCAGCCTGCTGAAAAGCTGCAGCCTATTATTAAAACTTTTTTCAAATTACTTCTCTAGTTTTTTAATACGAGCTTCTAGTTCTTCTATCTTTTTTGTAAGTTTTGGGTTAGCGGCCTTCCATGCGTCTGGATTATGTTTAAACCAGCTCCAGCCCCAACGATTGACTAGGAAGTCTAGTATTGCTTCCCACTTATTTATTGCCCAAAAGGCAATGTATGTGTCTCTTATCCAGTAAATGAATAATGCACCAAATATACTTCCTGCTAATGCTGTGTAAATCCACAACCTTTCGGTTGCCATTTGGGTAATAATATCCCACATTATGCTTTTGCTTTAGTTAGACTTAATTGGCAATATACTTCTGATGGTCTTGCACTACTTGGCACAACACTAATTGAGAAGCTACCAAAATGTCCTGCTTCTTTCATTCTAACAAAGTCATCACCTGTAGCAACCATCACATATTTTAGTGAAGGGAAGTTAATACTTAATAATCCGTCCCATCCATAGTTGTTTTTGTAAGATTCAAAGTTTGCTTTACCATACATTTTTTCTGCAACTACTCCGTCGTCTTGCATAAATGCTTGAACAAATGGTCCTGCATTTGGAAACAACTGACTATACCATTTTGTAAGTAAATCTTGTCTTTGTTTTTTCTTTTCTGGATCATTTAACGGTAAGTCTAATGCCAGTGCTTGAACAAAGTTTTTAATACCCATTCCTTTTGAACCTTGATTAAAGTGATTTGCTATACTTGGAACTTGGCTCCAATATTCTTTTGCAACTGCATTAGTAGGACCGCCTTCTCCAAGACGTCCACCACCTGAGGTGGTTTCTGCTTTTACTTCTATACCTTTGCCTGCAACATCAATATCGCCATCAGCATGTTTTAATTTAATTTGATTTGATAACATCGCAAGTGCATATTCACCTGGGCCTTTTTGCTTTTTACCTGCGCCTAGTGTTGCCATTGCTTGAAATATTTTTGTAGTAGTTTCATCACCGCCAAAGAACGCTCTTACACTTCCTACTCCAGGAGTAGTAAGAACAGGCACATCTACAACGTTACCTTTTTCTAATCTGTTAAGGAATGCATCAAGGCTTTTATAATCAACACCTGCGTGGAAAATAATTTGTGTTAGTTGTTTAAGTAATGGTTCAAGATTAATATTATCATCTGAAGTAGGAACTGCAAATGCTTGTGCAACCTTACCTGAAATGTCTGTATTGTGCAAAGTTCTGTATATTTTATCTAACAGTTTTGCATCTTCTTCATTGTCAGCAACTAGTCCACTTACTTTTGCAATGATTTCTTTTTTGACATTCTCGTCTTCAAATAAATGGTGTAATCTCATTTTATTATTCCTTAATACCTAATTAGATCTTTTAATCTTTGTATTTCAGCAGTTTCATAGTATGCTTCTTCTGATTCACCACTTGCCATTTCTTTACAATCTGAACATCTACCAAATCCATCGTTGTAGTCCATCATAGGAGCACCACAACATCCACTTACCATACCTTCTGAATCTGTGTATTCGTCACCTGGAGAATATGATTCAGTTTCAATCTTGCCAGTGCCACCACATTCGTCGCAACCTCTGTCATCTTCATCAGGTGTTACACTTTGGTCCCAGCCTGAACCGTTACAAGTAGAACATTCATCTTCATTAAATTGCTCTAGATAATGATATAATGAATCTTCTTGTGCTAATTCTCTAGGTGATAAATGATCACCTCTATCTCTAAGTTCATTAAACACTGCAATTTCTCTTTCTAATTCTTCTTGATTCATAGCTCCAGGGTGTTTACCTGATTGTGTCCATGGAGATCTACTTGGATCTATTTCATTTACAACTTCTTCTGTTTGCTTACCATATGTAACGCATGGATCTTGTCCACATCCACAATGTTTCTTAGATTCGTTTACTGTATCGCTTAATATACCCATTATTTTTTCTCCGCCTTTTTTGGTTTCTTAGATGCATTAACCAATTGACCTTGTCTATTAATAGTTACACCTTTATGAGTTGCTGTTGCCTTGGGTGCATTACCGTTTATGTTGTTACTGGCTTTAAACTTTACACCACCTACTGTTCCTCTTGCACTAATTTGGCCTTGTGAACCATCTTTATTAAAGTGATTATTGACCGTTGCTGTTTTATCACCACCTAAACTTAAAGTGCTGCTTACACTACCTGTTTTTCTATTTGCAATCATTGTATTATTGCCAATCTTCATATAACGTTCATCTGGACCAAACTCATTAATGTCTGTTTCACCTAATTCATTATTGTAATAACCATTAGCTCGTCTTATTAAACTTTCTAAGTCTTCATCTGGGTTTGCATCAATCCAATGCATAATATCAGCAATGATATCGCTTGGATTATCAGCACCCATACTCTTTAGAATATTGTCAATGTTTCTTACTTTCTCTGATTGTTTTCCTTCATTTGCTTCTTCTATTGATTCGCCATTGTCTAACTTCTTTCTAAAATCTGCAACAAACTTTTCAATAGTATCAGCATCTAAGAAACGAACTAACTTATGAAATATAGGATTCTGTGCTAATTCAATTTTTCCTGCGCCTAATGAGCCAACTAAATCATAAATTGGTTTAGCGTCACTATGTGTTGCTTCTTTTACTGATTCAAATTGAGATCTAATATTGCTTGGCTTTAATCCAAGTTCTCTCATTCTAATGTCGTCTACAGCATTTTGAATTCTGTAAGCCATTTCCTTAATATCTTCTGGACGCGATTGATCGTCTATTAGAGATACCTGTTCAGCATACTCATCAATTGTGTTTAAGTAGCCTGCTATATTGCCTGCGTTGTCAACTGATACTTCTGCTTCTGATACATTCAACGCTTTGTTTATTTGGTCATGAATAATATCTTGTATTTGAAATTCAGTATCTCCATCTGTATCCATGTCATTAGCAATTAAGCCTTCTCTAACCATTTCATCAACACAACGAATAGCAATATTACGTGTGTCATCGTTATCTAGGCCTTCTTTGATAACAGTTATCCTTTTTATTTTCTCACCCTTTGATAATTTACTCTCCCACCTAGCTATTTTATTAAGATCTTCAGCTACAATAGAACTTAAATGTCCTCTTGGACCTTTTACAGTTTCTTTTGGTTTAATATCTTTAACAAAATCATCTGCTTCTTCATCACCCATGCCACTGTAATCGTTATCATACTGTTGGAATTCATCGTATGAAAGATAAATGTCTGTGTCTGGATCGTAATACTTTCCTTCTTTTGGATCGTAGTAAACTACTTTACCGCTTAATGTAGTAAATGGACCTTCGAGTCCATTACGTGCTTGATATTTTTCTTTATCCATTGGAGGAAGAACTTTGTAGCCTTCTAATTTTGATCTAAGTGTTGGGTTAACTGAATGCTCCAACATGCTGTAATATTTTGATGTTAGTGCATTACGCTCTTCTACTTCGTGCGGTAGAATGTGTCCTCTACGCATGTGCTGATCCATAATTCTTTGCATTGCTTCTACTTCTTCTGGTGTTCCAAATTCTTTAGCAAGCTCTAATGCATTTTCACTGTGAAGATTTACTGATTCGTTTTCTTCGTAATCTGCTTTGTTAAATTCGTTTAATTGATCAGCTTTCATAGTTATTTCCTCGCTTTTTTCTTAGCGTTTGCCAGTGCATGCTTAAACATGTCCTGTGCAACTGTTTTTAATTCACTGTGTGCATTTTTATCATCAAATTTTGTTTCTTCTTTAACTGCTTCGTATTTCTTTTTCTTTTTCTGTTCGCCAACTTTCATTGGTGTTTCGTCATTAGTTTTATTACGAACGCCTTGTCCAATTTGGTTTAGTTTAGAAGCTGCACTTCTTACTGGACGAATAGCTTCATCTAACCCAAGTTCAAAGTCTGGACCAAAGAAATCTTCTAATCTGCTTTGAACAATGTGTCTAACGTCTACATCATTATTATCTTGTGCTTCGTCTAGGCTATCTAATAAATCATCATCAAATACAAAACCTTGCACCATGTCAGTTGTTTCTTCACTTGCTGGACGAGGTTTAGACATAAACTCTTTATATTTTGCTACTGCGTCTGCATATTCGCCTTCTGGTTGACCGTCATATTTCATTAGTCCGCCAATCATAGTGCCTTCTTTTACTGGTAAGTTAATTTCTTTAGGCTTTATATATTCATATCTTGGATCGCCTGCTCTAAAACGTTTCCATGCTTCTGTATTTGCATTTCTATCAGCATTAGTTACTTGCATTTTACGTGCTTCAGGATCTTCTTCTAGTGATTCTACTTCTGGTGCTGGCTGCATTTCTGGTTCTACTTCAGCTTTCATGGCATTGTATTCAGTGTAACGACGAACTGAATCCATGTCTTTACTAGCTTGAGCAATTTTACTTGCAACCCATGGCTCCAAGTCATCTCTATCATCTATAACGCTGTGCAATTTAATTGCATCTCTGGCTAAGAAATATAGTTGGCTACGTGCCATAAATCCGTCATCATCATCACTGTCTAATACGCCTTCTGCTACCATACCAACTGGTGTGTTTGGTTTAATTTTTTTCTTCTTACTTAATTCTTCGTCCATTTGTAAATGTGCTACTGCACCCATATGCCCTTCTTCAAGCATATCGTATAGTTTATCAAATGATTCGTTAATTTCTTTTAACCAAGAAATATCTCCGCCTACCTCTGCGATAGCCTTTTCTAAATTCTTGTTTGGCTGAAATGCCTTTTGTAATCGGTTTATATCGTCCATTACTTTATTAAAAGTATTGTCAATTTTTTGCTCTTTGCTCATAGTCGTTACCTCTTTTCAATGCCACGACTACTCTTGCCGCCGCGTCTTCGTTTTTGTTCTAACTCATCATATGCTACATTGATGGTTTTAATAAATTCCTGAACAAGTCCTTTGTTTAGGTTGTATTGCACACCTTCCCAATCTCCTCGTCTGGCTCTTTCAGCAAGTTCGTCAAACATCTTACCTACTTTATCTTCTAATTGCTTTAAATTTAATCTACCATAACCTTGTATTAATACTTCAGGATTCATAGGTTCTTCAGGATTCATACTGTATATTGATTCATTGATTTCGTTAATTTTCATTTTAACTTAACCTTTGTATTATATCCAGTTGATTGTTTTTTAATTTTACCGTCACCCAAATATCCTTTTGGATCAACAGCACGCCTGATCATCTTCTTTTTCCCAAACAATGGAAAACTTACACTGGCAACATTACCTGCCATTGTAGAACCTGCATCAGCATCTTCTGTTATGATGTCATATATTTTCATACTAGTATTTATCTATTTGATTTCTTTTGTCAATCTTTTGGAAGGTTATCAATGTTCCTAATTAAACTTTTAGTAATTCTACGGTCTGCTTTCTTACTACTTTTCTTTATTTTTTGTTTTTTAGCTCTAACTTGACGTTCTTTATGTATATCAAGAGGTCTATTTGGGTCTGCTTTAGCATAAACCATTGCATCTTCGTCTACTACATTGTTCATCGGGCCTTCTGTAGCAGTCAGATCTTCTCGAGTAATCTTTTTGTTAGACATATCATTCTCTATTTTACAACAGTAATTACGTCTGTTTTATCTGAATCAATAAACTTAACTCGTAATCCACCTTTTTGTGCTACTTTTAAACTTGCTTTATTGTCTGGATTAATAACACACCATAACTGTTGATCGCCAAATTCTTCTACACATAGTTCAATAGCTCTTGAGCCTATACCTGTGTTACGCCAGCCTTTTTTAATAAAATATGCAGTTTCTAAATCTTCTTTTACTTCAACTGCTCCAACTAGTGTATCTTGATTAATCCAAACGCCCCAGGTATTGTAATCATTAATAAATTGCATTGCGACACTTCTGTCAAACGGCCAAGCAATGTTTGCCAATGTAGCAGTATCATAATCTAATATGCTTGTTAATTTATATAAGTCTTTAGTGCTTAATCTTTTTAATACTATTCTCATTGTGTTCGAATCTCCTTGTAGTATGGAATATAATCACGAACATCAAGTTTTCTTTTTGCTTTCCAAAATATTGTTTTGGCTTCTAGCTGATTAAGTAACTCTTGTTTATGTTCCTTATTACTATTTATTTTCTCATAATTATAACGCAAAACTTTAATAAAATCAATTATTTCAGGTCCGCTGCGATAACCTTTTGGCTTATCCCATGCATAGTATTCTTCTTCTAATTCATCTATTACTTTTTTTGGAACTAATCCTGGTTGCATATAGTCTGGTTCATGCACCATATCAACTGCATAATTATTTTTAGTATTCTGTCCAAGTTCACATAAGTATTTGCTAATCTTTACTACTTGATCTACGTTTAATACATGTATAGTAGCACCAAATTCAAGTCTTATATTTTTATACTGTTTAGAATTCTCTACAATACGCTGGTGTATACGCTGTATACGTGACATTGTTCCTGGCCATCTAACATAATCATATGATTGATCTGCTGCATCTATACTATGACTAATTTTAAAATATTTAAATTCATTCATTAGTGGCATGAGGTCACTATAATCAATTGTGCCATTTGTAATAGTTGTGAACTCTATATCTTTTGCATAACCCTTTTCTACAAAAAACTCAAGTGTTTTCTTATATGCAGGTAACAACATAGGTTCGCCACCAGTTGTTTTAAATAACACAATACCTTCAGAATGTTTTTTAATAGCATCCAATGAAAAGTCGTTTAAGTCAACTAATTGAAACTCATCGTCTTCTTCTTCTTTTGCAATTAAACTACTGCTACCAGGACCACACATTACACACGCTAGATTACATTTGGTCCCAAAACGTATATCAAGTGACTTTAATTCTATTTTGCCATTTTGAAATATTTCATCTGTTAGTTTAGGAGCCATTCTTTCAAACTCTTGCATTACAAATGTTCTGTGTGATTTTCCTCTTGCTTTTTCTGAGTCGGCACATATCCAACATTCTTCTACTTCTTCACCGGCGAGCATTTTTCTTCTAACCTCATTCATTTTTGGATGATTAAAAAAGTCTTCGGTAAGTGATGAGCTATTAACATCGCCTGTGTATATTAATGTATCGCTTCTACAACAAAGTTGCCTGTGTCCAACTGCGGAATTTGATATTTCAGTGAAAGGTTTAATACAGAACGATTTGTTGTATCTGTTTACTATGTTGTCACTAGGAGTGGACATTTTATATCCTTACTTGGATTTCTTTTCAGCTAATCCCATGTTGTATAATGTGTTAGGCTTGCTGTTCTTACGTGCTTTGGGCATTAGTTCTTTTATTTTGCCGTTACCAAATTTCGCAGCTTGACGTTCTGTTTCGCCTGGCTTAACATCTACAGTAGTGTTAACACCTGGAACAATTACGCCATCTTCTTTAACAGGAGTTGGTTGATCTCTGCGTTGATTAACTTTGGACGGATCTATGCCTAGTTCTGCAGCTTTACGGTATTTTGCCATTGTTTTAAGTGCGTATGCTTTCTTTCTAGCACGCCTTTCATCTGATGTTATTTCTTTTATTTTCTTAGAAGCATTTAATTTTGGTTTATCATATGCCCAACTTTGTGGACCTTTTAGTTGAAACTTAGTATTAGTTGTTTTTCCAGTGCCAACGTTTGTTACGCTCTGTGTTCCAGCTCCGCCTGGTCTAACAAATCGTTTTGTGCTAGTGCCTGTGGCTCCATCTGCTGACTTTTTTATATTGTTTACTTTACTTAATGATGTTCCGCCTAAGTCTCCCATCTTTTGTGTATACTTACTAAATGTTTTATGTGTGGTACCTGTGCCTGAATTACTATTTCTAGTAACACTTGTTCTAGTGCTTAAAGTTGGATTAGTTCCCGGTGAAGATATTTGTGCAGCTCGTTTAGCCAGTGCAGCTTTCATATCAATGCCTGTGTTAACTCTCTTAACACCAGAATCCCATTCATTTATAATTTCAAATATTTTCATTATAATTCCATTGCTGTTTTAACTGCCGGAGAGGCTATGTCGATTGTATATAATCCTGCTAATATAACTGACAAGACTTTTTCTAAAGTTAATCCTACTACTGCAATTGATGGTAATACTGGTGACAATAACATTAATATGATAACACCTAGTCCTATCAATTTTGGATGCTTACGAAAGAAACCAAAGAATTTTTGTAGTGTTGTTTTTTCTACTTTTTCATTACCAAGTTTCATTTCTAACTGTTCCATGTAATCTTGCATTTCTTTAGTTTTTTCTTCACTTGGTTCTGGTTGTTTTTTGAATTTATCTAAGGCTCTTTGTAGAATTGACTTGCTCAATTTCTCAGTAGACATACCTTCTTCAAATAACGGCACTTGTCTTTTAGCCCATTGTTCTAATTCTAATAAAGAATTATTATCTGAAATGATGTCATATATCTTCATTTTACTTGTCCATTAATTTAACTATTCTTGGTTTGAATAGTTTTTGATCGCCTTTGGTTGTTTTTAACACAGGCTGGTTATTCTCATCTGTTGCAAATCCTGTAACTACTGCTTTACGGTTTTTAAATTTGCCTACTAATATTTCATCTCCGATTTCAATATTGGGTAACTTTAGTATGTCTTTTATCTTCATCGGTCAGTAGGCTCCCATGTTCCATATTTCTTTTGCCAACGTTGTAATGGATCATCATAATTTGAACTATTACCGTTACCCCAATCATTTTTCTTCCTACGCTTTTTATTATTATTTTTATTACCATTACCATTGCCGCCGCCAGTTGGCGGAGCAGCAGATACTGGAACTGGAGGTAAAGCTGGTTTATCCCGAAATGCTATTTCTGGGTCAGTTACATTTGCTGGTGGAATAAACTGTATGTCCTGTTGAGGTGCGTTAAGCGGCTGTGGAATTTTAATATCTGGCTGATCAGATGGTGGGCTATCCGGCACCTCTGGATTATCCGGGTTTTGTTTTGGATTCTTTGGTTGTTTAGGTGGAATAGTTACAACCTCAGGGCCTTTTGGAGCTGGCTCTATAGGTAGTTTTGGTTCCGTAACTGGGTCTGGTGGAAATATTTCTAATGGTGGATTATCTTTTGCTGGATCTACCAATGGAGGTATATCAAAAATTTCAGTTGGATCATCAAATTCTAATGGTGGTGGGTTTAATCCTAACTCTGTTGTATTAGTTTCAGGATTTAACAATGCCTCGGGTGGAAGCTCGGTCATTACATTTGGTGCTAGGTTATTAATTGCATTCTGTAATGGTCCATCTATTGTGCCAATTAAATCATCCAATTCTTTTTGATTTTGTGCCTTACGTATTCTTTCAGCTATCTTATTTGCAGCATTTTTTAATGCAGGATCAACTACACCTTCTAATTGTTTTAGTATTTGTTTGTTATGGTGTCTTACTGCATTTTGATAATACCAATCGTCAACATAATCTTCTGCTTTACCTTGATCCTTATACCATTCTTTAATATCGTTTATTGCAGCACCAGGATCAGTTCTAATAATACTTTCTATCATATTATATAATATTACAGTCTGTGCTTCGTTTGGATCTCCTAATGGTGTTGGCCATAGTATACTAGTTAGTATTCCACCAAATACTTTTGCAAATGGGGCGGTTTTTTTAAGCCAACCTGGAATTCTAAATCTACTTGCATTGTTATCATTTGCTGCAACTAACTCTTTGAAGATTGCTGGATTCTTTACAAAGTAGTTTCCTACACTTATTCTTATTCTTGGATTATTTTTTAACTGTTCTGGAAACAATTCAATAATGTTTCCTCTTACTTGATTTGCTGGGCCTGGAAGGGTGCCTAATTTACTTTGGAATTGCTGTGGATTACTTGGCCACATATTTGGTAACGCTTGTTCCATTAGCATGGTTGGAGCATATGATAAGTCACTTTCGCTTAATACTGTATCATAATTCTTTTGATAGTATGCTTTTAATTCTCCACTGTCAATATCTCTAAATCCACTTGCAATTTTAGATGCATACCAACCTAGTGCATGTCTAAATACACCACCGTTTTCTTTTTCTTTACGCTGTAATACACTGTGTAATCTATCTGCAGCTAATTCATAAGCACTTTGCCTAAACATAGATCGATAACCTTCTACTGCAAACTCTTGGTTGGATGTTGTGAAGTTTGCTTTACGCATTACTGTTTTAGCAATAAGATCTAATTCATTATTCTTGTGATCCCAACGTAATGCAAATGGCAAATTAATATCTGTTGCCATATCTCTCATTACTGCTTCTGCATCTGGGCCTAGTTGTGCAATTGGCTTGCCCCAACGTTTGTATTCTTGTTTGAATAGTCGTGTAAGTTCTGACATTGTAATTTGTTTTACATTACGTTCGTCATTGACTCTATTTAAAAAGTGTCGAGTAAATTCTACATCAATACCTACTTTAGCAAACAAACGGTCAGCAAACACTTCTAACTGATCAATATCAGCCTGTGTTACTGGGTTGTCTACTTCATTAATACGCATTATGTTTACTCCTTACTAGTATTTAGCAAAACTTCAGGCATCTTCATACTGGAAATATCTTTGCCCATACTGTCTTTGTATGCGTTTGCAAGTCTATTGCGTTCGTTAGGATCGTCTGTCCTATAAAATTGATTTGCAATGGCCATATCAGCAACTATTGTATTTGCTGGTGCTTTTATTATCATAGGTTTGTAATAACCTATCTTTTTAAAATCTTTGTTTGTTAGACTGTAAAATGTGCTTTCCCATTTATCAGGATGTAATGCAAATCCTCCATTACGTTCTGGAACTATTTCTGCTAATGGATCTGCTCCTTGATGGAACTTTCCTAACTTATATAAACTAACTAACATTCCTTCTGGTATAGGCTTTTTTAGATAATATTCTAATCTGCCTCGTTCGGTAGACAAGTCTGGATCTTCTTTTAATAAATCATCTCTTGTGGCAGTAAAATTACCAGCCTTCCATTGTTGCTTTAACTGTGCTAATTTTTTACCCAAATCTGGGCCTGGTTTCATGCCTTTAGCAATTAAGTCTGCTCCTGTAACTGGAAAGTCTGGAACTTTTGCATCTATGTTTACGTTTTTGTTTTGCATTGATGCTAGTGCTGTAATCAATTCACGCTTAACACCATCAGCAATCATATCTTCCACTTTCTTTTGATCAAGTGAATTGTTTTTGTTCTTAACTAAAAAGCCCAATAACTCTGCTTCTGTATTTTTCATTTTCCAACGCTTTGCAATGTCTAAATCGTTGCCTAGTTGTGCTAGTGCTATAATTGGGTTGCCGCCATCTTTTATTGCACTTAAATTGTTTACGTTTAATCCTATTACTTGTGCTACACCTGTTTTGTGCATAGTTGATAATATACTTGCAATATTTTGTCCTGAAAGTGCTTTGCTCATTTCTGCCCATATTCTCTCGGCACTAATACCGGATAGTCCTTTGGCATGCGTTTTAATTGCTTGTAATGTATCTTTATCCCAAGTAGGCTCTGATAGTCTACCTTGGAAACGGAAGTAACGTAATATACGTAAATAATCTTCTGTAATTCTTTGTTCTGGTTCGCCTACAAATTTACTTACTTTGTCTTGTAGGTCGTCCATGCCATTGTGGTAATCGTATAGCTCGCCATCGATATCCATGCTCATAGCATTGTATGTTAAGTCTCTGCGTTTAGCATCTTCTTCCCAACTACGAACAAACTCTACTTCAGCATGTCTGCCGTCTGTTTGTTTGTCTGCTCTTAGTGTTGTGATTTCAAAATCTTCTCCGTTTACTACTGCGGTTATTGTTCCGTGTTGTAAACCTGTAGGAATGTATTTGATTGCTTCTTTATCAAACATAGCAATCATTTCATCTGGTGTTGCATCTGAGGCAAAGTCAATATCTTTAGGTAATTTATTTAATGCAATATCACGCACTGCACCTCCAACAATACGTATCTCAAAGTTGTTATCTTTGAATACTTTATCTAAGTATTTGATCGCAGGTGTTACAATAGAGTTAATATCTAGCTTTTCTTCTTGTAAGATAATTACCTCATTAATTAACATGTTATCCGCCTTGCTTTGGTGTAGGGTTTTCACCTGTTAGTTTTGGTCTACTGAACCATAGTTTGAACCACTCGTCAGTGCCTGGCTTAACATTATGCTTACGCATATACTGACCTTTAGCACTTCCAACAATACTTAGGTTGGATTCATCAGTTGGTTTTATAGTATCACCTTGCTTATCTATAATACCTGCAAGATATTGTAATCTATAGACATCGTCTTGTGTCATTTTATTTCTCCTAGTGAGTCTACTAATCTCATAAGTTTATCTGTCTTTTTATACTTTTGTTTTGGCACTAAAAACTGTGCAACTGTATTTGTATAATCTTCCTTGTAGTTAGAACCAATGCGAGTTTTTATTCCTTCGAGAAATGTTAAAGTAGTTTTTTTGTTTTCATAATTAGACAATCTGTTTTCTTTTACTAATTGTATTGCTGAGTCCATATGGGGTTTAAAAGACTCTGGAAGTATTGCTACATCTAACTCACCTGGCCAAAATACTGCATCTCCTATTATACCGAATTTTTTAGTATAGTTTGCCATTGTATCTAATACCCATTGAATATATCTAGTAAATGTTGGTATTGCAAGACTAGTCATAGTAGCATCAAAACTAATGTATCTAACTTTTTTATGTGAGGCATAAGAACATAAATTTTGTTCGAATCTATCCCAATCTAATCCATATCTAATTAACGCACTATCGTCTTTGTAACTTTCATTACTAATATTAATTTGCCAATCACACTGACATTTATCCATTGCATTTAATAATTTCTTAAATAAGTGAGCTTTGCTGTTACAATTTGTTGTTATTTGTATTGTGACATTACTAGTATCTAATGTTACAATATAATCAATTAGTTCGTAAAATAATTTACTTGCTGTAGGTTCACCGCCTAAAAATGCAATATCAATATGACTTTTGGAATTGTTAACTGTATTCTTTAACCAATATGTAAAATTTTCAATATCTTTTTGTCTTGTTTTATCAATGCCTTTAATACCTTCTTCTTGTGCAATCTTACTACTTGCATCAGCACTGCAATATAAACAACTTAAATCGCAAGTGTTGTCTAAATCAACTTCAATGTAATTAACTTGTGGTTCATCTATTTTAACGCTGTCAAAGTTTTTCCATTCGTTCATCCAATCCTTAAACGGAGTAACTCCATTTTTAATATCTTTCCAACATGTTTGACAATCTGGATGTTGAATGCCGTTGAGAGTATCTTGTCTACGTTTTTGAATATGCTCACTATTAGTGAAAAAATTAGATGTATATTCATTAGGTAAGTCATAATACACTGACTTACAACAATGACCTACTGTGCCTCGTTTAAAATCTACATTTACGTCTGTCCAACTCTTTGAACATGCTGTTGAATATGTCATGTATATTTTTCCATATCAAAACTTGTTTCGGAATCTAAGTAACGTCTGTTACATCCACATTTACATCCTGGTGCACAATCGCAATCTATAACTTTGTGACCACATGAACATATTTCTTTTTGAAAACTATCTTCTGCTCTAGTATAAGATGAGGTTCCAAATCTAATATGTCCTTCATTTTTATTTTGTTCACCACAATGAGTGCAATATAAGTTTGTAGGCTCCCAGTCATCCATAGTCGCTATACTCCAAAAACCTTGACAGTAATCACAAGTAAAATGCCAAATGTTTTCTTTATTTACGTTCATTAGCTTGTTTCCCTGGTGGTTGTTTTTTTACTTTTGGTGGTTGTTTATTTACTTTTGGTGGTTTTTCTGGATGGGTTGATATTGAATTCTTCCCATGTCCTCCTGGTTTAGTTGTTGAGCTTTGTGTATTATCCGGATACATCTGAAATGGATTATTTCTATCAACTGGTGGTGTTTGTATCGAAGGAGTTTTTATATTTGCATTACCAGATGGTGGTAGTTTTGCTGGTTGTTGAATAGGCGTAGTTGCATCTATTCCTGGATTAGGATTAGGATTAACTTTTGGTTTGTTTATTCCTGCTCTATCACCTGGGTTAGTTGGTTTTTTTATTTTTGGTGTAGGTTTAGGCGCTGGTGTAGGTTTTGGTGCAGGTGCAGGTGCAGGTGTTGGTGTTGGTTCTGGTATTGGTTCTGGTGGCGCTGGTATTGGCGCAGGGTCGTCTGGAATAGCATTTGTATCAATTCCTAGCAATTTATTAATCTTATCTTGGTAAGGGTCAATATTATTATCATATGATGGTATGGGGTTTGCCTTAATGTAATCATTTATAATTTTAGTTTCGATCCTTTTATAATCAGGATTGGGAAATGATATATATGTGCCTGTGGGATTTCTCTTTGTTCTCTCTACCTTAGTTATTACAGATTTATAGCCAGGTGGTAACTTATCTTTAATATGCTGTGGAATTTCATTACCTTGAATTGTTATAACTTCCGAAAATGTATTAAATGATGGGTAGCTTTCAGCTCTTTCTTTGTCAGTGTATTCTTTTCTGTTATTGGCATTCTCTGCCTCACCTTCACCATCCAATGAATAGTATCCTAAATCACCTATATCATATTCTTTATCAGCTATTTCTGACCAAGTTCTTTCAATATTTTTTCCAATTTTCTGAATTTGGCTTGATGCTGGATTTCCACCTTTAGAAAAATGGTTCACTTCTGGACCATGTTGAATAGCATGACCAATTTCATGTGTTAATGTGTCTAATATATCGCCCATAGCACCTTTGTTTAAACCTATCGCATTACCGTTACCATCACCTACGTTTAATTTTATTAGACCAGTGTTATAATTATAAGATCCACCACCAATTAAACCTGATTTATCAAGAATTACAGGAGTATCTTTTAATTGTGGATATGCATTAAATAATCCTGGATGATCTAATAGATCACCTAATTTAACTGCACCTTTAAGATCGCCAAAGCTGTCATTATTATAAACATACATATTCAATCCACCGTTGTCATTTAAATATTCTGGATTCCATGTTTGATCTTTATCATTTATCTCTTGAGCTAACCTCCCATTATTCATTCTTATTGTTCCAGTTTGACTAAATATTTTTTCTTTAGAATATCCTAACTTCTCCATTTTTCTAAATAACAGTGCTTGTGCAGGATCCCAAGTATTTGCATTTGGTCCTATCCATGTAGCAATTTCAACACCTTGGGGTTTTTCTTTTTTGTCACCTGATTCTTGATCTTTAGTAGGCAGTTTTTCTGCTATATATTTTTCAAATAATAATGATGTTATTTCAATTATTCTCATTTCCACTTATCCCATACTTCTTGTGCTCTGCCCTGTTTGATTAAATCGTATT
>Ga0208793_1000012_pt1 | contig 131083 bp, 177 predicted proteins | sample 17_taG_FD_184092 | JGI IMG/M metagenome (GOLD analysis project Ga0208793, IMG submission 184092) | Marine viral communities from the Subarctic Pacific Ocean - 17_ETSP_OMZ_AT15314 metaG (SPAdes) (version 2) | ecosystem: Environmental > Aquatic > Marine > Oceanic | place: Pacific Ocean... | reverse complement strand
GCCTATTATCTATCAGACGTTGTTGTAACAAATCCAGGTTCTGGATATAATCCTAGAACAACACGATTAGAAATTATCGATACCGAAATGGGTACTATTTTACCTGGTGTACAAATTAATCCTGTATTCCAGCCAAGCGATGATGCTGTAACACCTGTAACTAAAAACACAGGTAGAACTGCTATATCATCTGCTGTTTTACCTTACAAGACTTATATAGGTTACAAAGGATGTAGAGAAATAGACTGGTTAAGTGGATTAGACACAAACACAGCATTTGTAGATAGAGCAGGTAATTCCATAAACGGTATCACTATCGATGCTAGAAGAGTTGATGTTGGTATAGATTCACAGAATACATACTATGAAGAAACATTTACATTATCAGCCACAACTGCTATGGAACTAGGTACAACATATAAAGCATTTGTTGGTACAAGAAAGTATGAAAACTTTGGCGAATTCATGATGTTTAATTTTGAAGAGAACAGCACAACAGGTATTAATGATAGAGGTCAAAGTAACTTTACAAGTTCTTTCAATGAAAGCGAAAGAAATGATTTAAATGGTGCTTGGATTATATGCTGGAATATACCTAACTCACAAAATAAATTTACTTCAACAAATGCACATGATAATTTTGGTGACTTAGCACAAGGCACAGTTGGTATAATGAAATCATACTATGATGTAGAAGCATTTGGTCCTTTAACAAGAGATGATTTTAATCATTTCTTAAGTGATAATATAAAAGAAACAAATGGTCGAATTGTTAAGTTTTTAAAACTTGATAATGACAGAGCGTACTTCCAGGTAATGAATCCATATGATTTAGATACAGCGGCAGGCAGATCAATAGGCACACCGGATTTTGCAAATATGTTTGCAAGATTCTATCCAATCAATTCCTTAAATGAATTTAGTGCAGACACTTCATCTACTTTTGCAAATAATTATGAAGTAATTATAGAAAATGATACTTCTGTTTCTAGTGATGTAACAGCATCTGGTACAGCAACATTTAGAATGGATTCAAGAGATGCTGTACATGGACTTAAAGTTAAAGCAAAACAATTAGGTAATAATCCTGATGCTACAATGCAACAGTTTGATATATTTGTATTCCAAGACGGAGTCGATGTAGGCTATCTCAGAGTACCTGTAACAATACATTTTGATATTCCAGCAAGTACACATGGAGGCGAATTTGATATTGCAGGTTCTACATTAGCAAATAATATGGCTAAATTAAATTACAGTACTGTATATAGGCCAGTAGTACAACCGGTAAACGAATTACAAGAATCAGAAGCAATTATTTACAAGTTTGATTTTAGTAATTTACCAGATGATGCAAAAGTTAATGACATAGATATTGATTTGAGATTTGACAGTTATGCACCAGGTGACTTTGATATGATGTGGCTAACATCGCCAGAAGGCCGAAGAATACCTTTATTACAAACATTAGGTAGTTTTGGTTCTGAAGGACAACACAATCAACAGGGTTTCCTTGATGGGTATGACTATCATAAAAATGATATAATACAAGCATTCCAGTTTACATTGACATCTAGTCTAACTGCTGAGGCTATAAAATATGGTGGTTCAAATCTTAATTACAGTAATAAAGTTAAGCCTTCAATCGGCATGCCAACCAGAGATCTTAACAACCATGGTCAGCATTTTGATACGGCAAGTGGAGCAATCTCTAAAGTATTAGGTAGCGATTATGGTAATGATGTTACATTAAGCGAATATGGAATAAATTATAATTCAGTAGAAAATGTTTTAAGAAAGTTCTTGAGAGATGAAGATGGAAATATCAGAGGTATTTTAGGTAAAGGTACTTGGTTCCTTGAATGGTCCAGACCTGGTAGAATTATAGATTTAGCATATGATCCTGGAACAGTTGGTAATAAGAAAACTAAAATTCGTACACCAAATATTAAAATTAAATATACATCTGCTAGTGAGAATCCAGCATACGATTCAGCCGATAAAGAGAGCATCGGCGATGTTGCAATTATACAAAAAGGTGGATTCCAACCTGAGTTTGCAACTAGAAGATATACAGTTGTTGCAAAAGGCAGTAGTGGTACAGGATTTGAAGCACAGGCATTCCTTAAGAAAGGTAAATTAGTTGGCGAGGACAATCCAGATATTAAGAGCCAACAAGCAGTATTCGAAGTATTAAAAATTAACCAAGCAGGTAGTATCACAAAACTTAGAATATTAGATAGAGGAGTATATGAAATATTCCCAGCAGAATTTGAAAGAGGTGTACCATTAAAATACCTAGAAGGCGATATGGCAAGTCCAACTATGAAAACAAGACCATATGGAGAAGGTTATGGTGCTAGAGTTCAATTAACATCTAGAAGTGTTATTAACTGTCAGCAACCACCAGGTATTGTTAGTAGGAATTCAGGACCTTCTAGACCTGCTACGCCAACAGAAACATTAGCAGACTTAATTAATACAGTCGGCGGAATAGACGGCGGACTCACAGCAAGTTCAACACCAATCAACCCATCTGTGCATACATTGTCAATTAAAACAGATGCTGATGGTTTTGAATTAAGTGACTTAGTACCAGGAACATTAGATGCACTAGGAATACCTGCAGGTGACTATGGTCCAAACGCATTTGGATTTAGTGCAGACGTAGGCGACGGTGGAAATGGATTTGGCCTTAACGACAGTGGTATTAGAAAAGATAATCCATTTGATAAAGGCGATCCTGACAGTTTAATATTATATAATGCATCAACACCTCCAGAATTTGATGGCCTAAGTAGTTCTAATTTTGGTAATGTTTATAGTTATGATCTCAATAGAGTCGGTGGCGGCCAATTAGTTACAGAAAAATTACAATCAGAAGTTGATGTATTGTATTTGAAATCTGCAAGAGTCAGAAGTAAGTATGAATTAAAATCACTTATGCCGAAAGCATGGGTAGACAATTATGATGTAAACGGTTGGGCATATTTAGAAAATGGCAAAGTTGTTTACAGAAAAGACAAATTAGTAGACAGTAGCAAAATTAAGTCTGCATTAATATACGATAATATTACAGGTGAAAGAATTTCAGATGTATTTTTAAATGATCCGTTTAAAAATGTGTTTATGCCTGAGGTAGAAAGAAATCTAACTTATATTTCAGAAAGCGACCCTGTTTATTACGCAGACGATAGTAGTAATTTTAGCAATAAAAATGTTGGCGAACTTTGGTGGAATACATCAAATATGCGTGTACGTTGGTATGAGCAATCCGATGATGACTATAGAAGACAATACTGGGGTTCATATGTAGACGGTTCACAGGTTGATGTATATGAATGGATAGAATCAACAGAAACACCAATAGAATATAGTGGCCCAGGTACACCATTAGATATAGAAAAATATTTAATAGATCAAAGATATGTTTCTAGTACAGGCTTATTTAAAAATTTATATTATTATTGGGTTAAAGATATTACAGATGTACCTAATGTAAAAGGCAGAACAGCAAGTGCTTCGAGTGTTGCTTCATTAATAGCATCACCTAAATTACAAAATATACCAACATTTGGTGCAATATCTAATAACAGTATAGTGCTTAATAATGTGAAGTCTTACTTAACAGACGACGAAAGTGTATTTCAAATAAACTTCAAGAGAACTGATAGTAAATACAAAAACAAACATGAATCTTATATACTGTTAGGCGAAAATAATATTTCAGGAAACATACCTAGTGAGTTCTTCCATAAACTAGTTGATAGTTTAGTTGAAGAAGATAGGTTAGGAAAAGTTGTACCAGATCCGTATTTAAATAAATTTGAAAGATATGGTATATCAATTAGACCTAGACAGACAATGTTTGTCAAGCCTAAAAATGCTAGAAGAGAGTTAGTATACTTTATTAACAGTATAATGAAAGATATTAAACTATCTGATGATTTATATAGTGGTTGGGATTCAGAATTAACCACAAACACTTATTATGAAATAACAGATTGGGTAGCAACAGGATACGATACAAATACTATTAAATCTAGAGCCAATGTTAGATCTGTTAAAGAAATGAGAGGTTTAACAAATATTCCAGATGGTGCATTTGTAAGGTTAATAGGCATTGGCGATAACCCAGATAGATTCTTTGAATACAATTCTGCAAAAGATGATTATGATTTAGTTAAAATTGTAGGCGGTACAATGAAACTTAAATATAGTGTATTTGGTGAAATAAACCCTGGACTTACATCTGAACTTAGACAACTCTTATTTGCTATACGCAATAATATATTTAAGAATACTAACTTAGAAAATAAATTATATTTCTCAATGTTAAACTATGTATTAACTGAGCAATATCAAACAGATTGGTGTTTCAAAACAACATACTTCAATGTACGTCAAAGTGCAGAAAATTTAGTACAAACACCAGCAACTAAGATAGATACATTTAATAGTGTTGTTAAAAGTATTAAAGAAAACAAGCCGTATACAAGTAAGTTAAGAGATTTTGAAGATAGAAAAATCAGTATAGATTCACTGAAATCATTTGCAACAGATTTTGATAGACCACCATATCAGCCAGACTTATCTATTACAGCCAAGATACTTGATGACAGTAATTCAGGAGATGTTAGTATTTTAACAAATAATACTGAGTATGTCAACTGGACAAATAACTATAGTAACAATGCAACAAAGATTAGAACTATAACAGAAAAAATATTTATTGACAGAATAAATGATGAGATATCACCAATTTATGACCACACAGATAGTAATGGCATATTAACAGTACAACTGGCATCTAAATATAATCAGCCACAGTCAAATACTAGTGCAATAAGAATGGAACAATTATCCGATGCAAGTAGTAATGCAACACCTATAAATCACATTGAAAGAGTGTTTAAGTACAATACAGTTATTACAGATCTAACTAAGAAAATTGCTGACACAGATACATACTCAAGTGATATTATTGCAGGATTTGTTGCAACCAGAGATGCAACATTAAGAACATTAGCATACGCAGACTTCTTTGGTGAAGAATTAGATGCAAATATTTTTGCAAAAGCATACTTTGATTCCATTGGTAAAGAGTTGATGTCCACAGGACTTGGATATGACTTGTTTGGTTTTGATAGTGCCGGCTTTGATTCTAAGCAAAGTGTAAACAATTACACAGTAAATGCCGCGGTACAAAGCGAACTGATCAGAGATACACTAACATATCAAGGATTTGATAGTAGCACATTCTTTACAGGATTATCAGGACCGGGCATACCACCAGAACATGCATTATTCAAACCATTAGAAGGTTTACAAATTAATGTTCAATCAAATATGACAGCATATGATAACGACGGCACAGTAGTTGGAAATCAAGATGGCGTATTCAGACCTAAGTCTGGTGCTACACAATTACCAGGTACTCACGGTAATGCTAATGTTTCGTATAAAATATTTGTTGGAATGAACGGTGCTACAGAATACATTAGATTAAGTGACAGTAATAAAACAACACTAGCGGCAAATATTACTGCTAAAAGTTTAACAATACAAATTGCAGATGCAACTGCTATAACACCTCCATATACAGGAAGTCCAGCAACAGCAGTCTTTATTGGAGACGAAAGAATAACATTTGAAGGAATTGTAGGTAATACTTTAACAGGTGTTACAAGAGGAACAAACGGTACATCTGCAGAATCGCATACAGTTGGAGAAACAGTATACGATGCAACAGAGTCAAATAACATAAATGCTGGTGCATTTGCATACGGGGCCAATGCAGATCCAGAGATAACTATATGGAATGTTGATGGTGGTACTGCATCGCCATTAGCAAATGCTAATACATCTATAGCAGGGTTCCTACAAGCAGGACCAGGATCATACTTTGGCTAGTAATTATAGCAGTAGTTTAAAAAAGAGATAAATACCTATATGAAAGAAGAAAACGCAACAAACGAAAATAAGCCACAAGCAGAGCAAATAGATACCACAATTGGTTTTAATGTATCTGGGCACATTCTTATTAGAGATAAAGAATCTGGTGAGGAGATTGTAAACAAAAGAAATGCTATCCATTATGGAAATCTTGGATACCTGATTGCGAATTCAATAGGAAAAGGCACTGGCGGCGCAACAGAAACCAACGACTACATACATTTTATGGCATTCGGTAACGGTGCTTCTAGTGTTGATAGTACAGGTAGAGTACTATATAAAAGTACTAATACCAGCGAAACAAGAGAAACTGATGCAACATTGTATAGAAAAACTTATGCAAAAGTAGTCAGTGATACAGATGCTAATCCAGATGCTGAAAAACCAAATAATAAAATAGAAGTTATAGAAGGTGCTGGATTTACAGATTTAAAAGTTACTTGTACATTAGGTTTAGGTGAGCCTGCAGGCCAAGATAATTTTGATACTAGTGCAAATAACGAAGGCGACTTTATATTTGACGAACTAGGATTAATGACTTATTCAGAAGGCGATAGTGCCACCACAGCAAGTAGTAGTTCAGAACTATTAACTCATGTGGTATTTCACCCTGTACAAAAGAGTGCAAACAGAATAATTGAAGTAGTTTATACTTTAAGAATACAAATGACGTAATAGGAACATATGGCTTATACATTTTCAAATACACAAGGAACTGCAATAACTGTAAATGATAATCAGTTAGACCAGTCTACATATTCGTTAACATTATTAGGTAAAAATGTTACTAACTATGGCCAAATAATTGCACAAAATACAATTAGGCAATTAGAAAATTTTGCTGGTCCAGAATCGACGCAAACAGCAACAATCAAATTAACAGGGCAACTTTGGTACGATACAACAAAAGAACATTTAAACGTTTATAGAGGTAAAAACAGCGATAGAACTTATACTCAATTGGCGTATGTACCTAAATCAGAATCTGTACCACCAAGCAACAACATACAAGAAGGCGAACTTTATTACAACAATAATTCAGGTGAGAAAAATCTAAACTATTACGATGGCTCACAGTGGCAAAATGTCATGAGTGATGTGTATATTAAAGGTTTATTCAGTCATGTTGATAATGGCGGTGACGGAAGTTTAACATACAGTAATGGTGTTATTACATATACAGGACCAAGTCCTTCAGAAGTAAGAGCACATTTTAGTGGTGGTACTGGTGTAACTTATAACAGTAGCACAGGCGATATTGCAATAGGACAAGCAGTAGAAACAACATCTAACGTAACATTTAACAATGTTAATGCAAGTGGAGCCGTTGTTATTACTGGGGACTTAACTGTCAATGGTACAACCACAACAATTAATTCCACAACAGTCACAGTTGATGATGCTTTCTTTAGAGTAAATGCCGATGGCGCAGACGTTGATGCAGGTTTCGAAGCAAACATTGGCGGTGCCATTAAACAAATCACATACGATACATCAGCAAACGAATGGACATTTGGTTCAGAACCTGTTCATACAACTGGTGGATTCGAAGGCAATTTAACAGGAGATGTAACAGGTACAGTTAGCAGTATTGCTAATCACAGTACTACAAATTTATCAGAAGGTTCAAACTTATATTACACTGATGCAAGAGCAAGAGCGGCAATCAGTGAAGGCTCAACTCAATTAGCATATAATAGTAGCACCGGTGTATTAACATATACACAAGGCAATACTGATACAGTAGCAGAAGGTTCAAGTAACTTATACTACACAAATGCTAGAGCAGATGCTAGAGTACAAGCGGCAATAGATACAGATGTTAATTTTGGTAGTGCTTCAAATACTTTAGTACCATCACAGTTAGCAGTCAAAACTTATGTTGACGCACAGATTGATACAAAAGATCATCTTAGTGAACTAGGCGGTAATACAGATGATGTAACAGAAGGTTCATCAAATTTATATTACACAAATGCAAGAGCAAGAGCGGCTATTAGTGCCACAGCACCTTTATCATATGATAGCAGTACTGGTATATTAACACTTACCGAAGTAGGTGACATATCAAGTGTCGGTGCTGGTAACGGTTTAACAGGCGGCGGCTCATCAGGAGGAGTTACACTTAATGTTGGTGCAGGTTCATATATCACAGTAAATGCAGATGACATAGCCGTAGATGCCACAACAACCGCAACAGCAAGTAAAGTTGTAGCAAGAGATGGCAGTGGTGATGTGTATGCTAACCTTTTCCAAGGTACAGCAACATCGGCCCGTTATGCGGATTTGGCAGAAAAATATCTTGCAGACGCAGAATATGAAGAAGGAACAGTTTTAGTATTTGGCGGCGATGCTGAAGTAACAACTTCAGATATACAAGCAAGTCCGTCAATAGCAGGAGTAGTATCACACAATCCTGCATATTTAATGAATTCAGAATTACAAGGCGACCATGTAACAGCGGTTGCACTTAAAGGTAGAGTACCAGTAAAAGTAGTAGGAGCAGTTTCAAAAGGTGATGTGCTAGTACATAGTGCTACATCAGGCCATGCCGAAGCGGCAGTTGATAATATGAACGTAAACGGACCTAGTTGTATAGGTATAGCAATTACGGAAAAATTAGATGAAGGTGCTGGAACAGTGGAGGCTTTAGTTAAATAATGGCATATACAATTACATCAAGTACAGGTTCCAGTTATACTGTTGAAGACGGTACAATTAACAATAATTTTAGTCTTAAGTTAGTAGGTAAAAATGTTACTAACTATGGACAAGTATTTGCAGAAAACAGTTTAAGGCATTTAGAAAATTTTGCAAGTCCTTTAGCACCTACACCAAATACAACATTAGTAGGCCAAGTTTGGTACGATACCAATGAAAAAGTTTTAAAAGTTTATAAAGATAACTCAGCAACATGGGTGAGAACATCGCCAGTTATTTCATCTACTGCACCTTCAGACGGTGCAAGTGCTGGAGCAATGTACTTTGATACAACAGACGATAAATTAAAAATACACAATGGCGTTACTTATGTTGATAGTAGTTATGCTGGTCAAGTATCAAATGAATACACTAATGTAAATAATTTAAATACACCAAGTGCATATGGTACAAAATTAAGAAACATATTTTTAACAGATAACGGTGATATTCCCAGAGCCGTTAGTGCATTAGTTTACGTCAATGACGGTGAATCCAGTGACACAAGACCAGGTGGTGAAACCATTATGGCTATATTTAGTGATCACACAACATTCACAGTTAAGGATGCCGCAGGTTCATCACATGGTGATACTTTTAATTGGTATGATCAATTAGCAGAATCCGACGGTATTGGTATTGAAATCAGTCCTGGTATGAATTTAAGGCAGGAATATGCTAACACATCTATAGCATTAGCAGATAGAGCCTATAGAGCAGACGGTATTACAGGGAATTTAGTTATAGGTGCTAGTAATGTTGGCATTACATCTATTGTTACATCATCAAGTGATATTATTCCTGATTCAGGTGATACATTTGACTTAGGAAGTAGTACAAATAGATGGCAAAATGTTTATGTAAATGGTATACTTTCATTAGGTCAAACAGGCGGTACAGCAGAAGTTAGATCAACTGCCGCTAATGTTACAACAAAAATTGGTACAACAGCATTTCCTATAACAACATCAAACATTAGCGATGCAACAGTTAATACAATCAGAGTCACAAATTATCAAGGTGGCTCAGGTAATATTAATATTGGTAATGTGATTGCCACTGGTTCGCTAACATCAGGTAGTTTATCAGTAACAGGCGCCGCGGCAATTACAGGTAATATTGATGGTACTATTTTTAAAGGTACTACTGCAATATTTACAGGTAATGGTTCATTTGGCAGTATAACAAATACAGGTGCAACAACACTCAACGGTTCAGTTACACTTGGTGATAATAACAGTGACGATGTTACAATAAATGGTCAAATAAAATCACATTTAATACCAGATGCAACCACAACATATAACTTAGGTTCTAGTACAAAGTATTGGAACAATTTATACATTGACACTATTAATGCTTCAGGTAATATGACCTTTGCTGGTCTACTTAATCTTACAAGTACAGCAAGTCCAAGCAGTAATTCAGATGTAAGTGCTCCATTATATCTTGATGGTGGTGCAGTTATTGAGAAAAAATTATATGTAGGCGAAACTATTGATGGTAGAGATGCAGAACTATTTAAATTAAAATTAAAAGATCTTGCTAACCCAACAAGTGCATCAGATACAAGTGCATCATTTTACACAGACGGTGGTGCAGTAATTGAAAAGAGACTATTTGTAGGCGAAAATATTACAACTAGTGCAAATGTCATAGGTAACTATTTCGAAGGTACAGCAACATCGGCTCAATATGCTGACTTGGCAGAGATATATTCATCTGATGCAGACTACGAGCCAGGCACAGTTGTTAAGTTAGGCGGTAGTGCAGAAGTTACACAAACAACTTCGTTTAATGACCCAGAAGTATTTGGTGTTGTTAGTACAAACCCAGCATACTTAATGAACAGTGAAGCAGAAGGTGTTGCAGTTGCACTAACAGGAAGAGTGCCAGTTAAAGTCGAAGGTCGTATCAAGAAAGGCGAAAGACTTGTAAGTGGCAGTAAGCCAGGCTTTGCAAAGGCATTAATGAAAAACGAATATGACATGCGATGCATAATTGGTAGAGCATTAGAAGACAAAGAAACTTTTGATGATGCTGTCGTTGAAGTTGTTATTGGCGTCAAATAATTATAAAATTCCCCCTCACTTAAGATAACTAATAGTATGAAAGGAGACTATTGGCTATTCTTTGACCAAGCATTAAGTTCAGATTGGTGTGATTATATCATTGATTACGCCACAGAGAATTATGAACCACGTGATGCTGTTATAGGGTTTGAAAATGCAAAGCAAGAAGACTCGTATCGTAAAAGCGAAGTACGTTGGCTTAATCCTAAAACAGAAGAAGCAATAGTAAAAGAGATATGGCACTATGCTAATCAAGTTAATCGAGACTCATTTGATTTAGATTTACGTTATGTAAACGATATTCAATTCACAAAGTACATAGGTGACCCAGACAATCCAGGCAAGTATGATTGGCATCATGATGTTGACTGGGCAGAAAGTAGAGCATTCCATAGAAAGTTAAGTTTGGTTTTTCAATTGAGCGACCCTAGTGATTATGAAGGCGGAAGATTTGAATTTGATAACACATTACCGCAATTACCAGATGAAGCATTTAATAAAGGATCAGTAATTGTATTTCCTAGTTTCCACAGGCACAGAGTAACACCAGTAACAAGTGGAATAAGACACAGTTTAGTAACGTGGGTGGAAGGTCCACATTGGCGATGAAACATTATTATATAAATTTAGAAAGAAGACCAGAACGAAATCAAAACATGATTGACTTGTTTGCTAAACTTGAAATCACTGATTATGAAAGAATTGAAGCAGTTGACGGGAACTTAGTTGATTACAGTAAAGTACTTAGCAATGGCATGCAAGTATGTAAAAATTGGTTAGACCCATTAGAAGATAGACCGCTTACTACAGGTGAAGTTGGTTGTATTCTCAGTCATATCATAGCATGGTCTAAAATAGTTAAAAGCGGAAACCCAGGTATTGTTTTAGAAGATGATTTATTTCACAGCAGTGACAAATATAATTTAACACAAATAGAAGAAAGACTAGATGAATTTGATTTAGTGTATTTGTCAAAGTGGAATATGGATATGGAAATGGTAGGCTTTGATGATTTATTTGAAATACCAGGATATTGCTATTGGACAGCCGGATATGCCTTAAGTGTAAAAGGTGCCCAGATGTTACTAAACAATGTAGGCTTAAATAATTTAATACCAGCAGATGAATATTTGCCAATGATGTTAGGCACAAGTCCTTTACTAGATCAGTATCCACAATTTAAAGAATTACCCAAACTAAAAGGACTAGCATATAAGAACAATGTTTTTAGTCCATATAAAAGAGAAACAGAAATTGGCAGGACTGACACAGAAACTGCAACAACATTTAAAGAATGGAAAGATTTTAAATTACTCACAGTTGCAACAGAAAGTCTAAAAGCAGAAAACTTAATTAAAAGTTGCGAAATACATGGATTAGATTTAGAAATGTTAGGGGTTGGCGAACCATGGGAAGGCGGCGTAATGGCAGATGGACCTGGAGGCGGACACAAGGTTCATTATCTTAGAAGTAGATTGCGTAATGTCGACGATCACGATATAGTAATGTTTGTAGACGGTTACGATGTAGTCATAAATGATAATCAAAATGAACTTATTAAACGATTTAAACAGTTTGGTGCAGATGTAGTATTTGCCGCAGAACCAATGATATGGCCTGATGACAGTATAGCAGATCAATTTCCAGAAGTACATACAAGAAATAGGTATTTGAATAGTGGTGCATTTATTGGAAGAGCAGTTGTAATTAAAGAAATGCTAAAAAATGACATCAAGAAAAGAGATGATGACCAATTATATTACCAAAAATTGTTTTTAAGTGGCAAGTACAATATTAGATTAGATGTAGAAAATTATCTATTCCAATGTGTAAGCGGTACAGCAAATAGTTTAAGTGTTTCGGACAACACTCAAGTTTATAATTCTGAAACAGGTTGCTACAGTTGTGTGTTACACGGCAACGGCGGTGATGAAGACAAAGCGGCATACACAAAATTAGTCAATCAAATGTTTAATCAAGGTTCTGTAATTCCGATAAACATTGCTAGATACAATAAAATATGGACAGTTGCAGATGACATTGTAGCATTTGAGTACATGACACCTCAGATGTGCGATGATTTGATAGGAGCATGTGATAACAAAGGTGGGTGGGAACCTAGACCAGACGACGCCTATCCGGCACAAGAAATTAGAATTAAAACATTATGTCCAAGTTTATATAAACATTTAGAAAATCATTTAACTAAAAACATATGGCCGCAACTAGAAGCATACTGGCCACCTATGAGCATGTATGGTATAAGAGACTTCTTTGCTATGCGATACAGTTTAGATACACAAACAGAATTAGCATTACATAATGATGCTAGTATGGTCAGCGGAAGTGTTAAATTAAATGATAACTATCAAGGTGCTGAATTAACTTTTCCTAGACAGCATTTTACAAATAGGCACATTACAAGAGGTATTATGCTGATGTGGCCTGGGCAAGTTACACATCCTCACGTGTGCGAACCGCTAGAAGAAGGCGTTAAATACAGTCTTACTTTGTGGACAAAAAGGTTTACTCAGGACACCTAATCTTATTATTTTGATAAATACATTTGTACAATTTGTTATCACAAGATAACAACTAAATCGATTTAGGAGAAAATAATGGCATTATCAACCATGACGAATAGGTCAGCAGGTTCTACAATAACCGCCGCTGATTGGGACGTTGCAAGGAATAATATTTTATTAATAACTGGTACTCCAGGAGGCTCAAACGAAGGTTGGGGTCAAAGTTGGAGTGTTTATAATCCAGCCGCCGGTGCAACAATTACCGACACAAACACTAATGACATAATTAATGCCGCTCAGGATATTGCAGTTTATACAGGTGCAAGTAACAATGTTTCAGATGTAAGTAACGCCGCACTAATACAAGACACTGACTTAAATAACATACAGTCTACTATTACAAATGGCTATAATGCAAGATTAACTGCTGATGCGTCATATCTAGCAGTAGAGGCAAAAGATACTAGTACTAGAACAGCCGCATGGAGTACTACAGTTACTCATGATCTTACTGTAACATTTTCAAGTTCCGCAGTTAGAAATGCATTTTTCAATGCAGGTGGAAGTTTATACTTTACAGCAAGTAGAAGTGGTGGTTCAACTAATGATCAGAACACAGACTGGACTAACATGTTAAGTGCTATGGGTACAGTTAAAATGAATTATACTCAAACTACTGCAAGTTCAGGAACAACTACAAGTATTGGCAATAATGATTTAACAACTACTTACCAAACTATATATACTAAAGCAGGTTCAGGTTCATACTCAACTAACTATTATTCAATTCAAGCAAGAGCAGATAGTTCGACTGTATTGAGATTTTTAATCACATTTGGTGACTCGCATACAGGTAGAGGATACTTTGATAGTGTTGATGGAACTTTAACAAGTGTTGCTGGGCAATATAGACCGAATAGTGGCACATTGCCAAACGGTTATTCAGTTACAGTTGCTACACCGACTTATACTACAAACTCAGATTTATAATAATAAATAGTTTGTAAATAAACACAACACAGGACTTGTATGAGTGAGCGACTTACCAAAGCATTAGAATTCGCCAATTATCGGCAAACATTAAATAATCAGATAGCCTCGTTGAGATCCAAAACTCAAACGAGGCTTATCCTTTCTACAAACGGTGGTACATTTACTGTATCACAAGAACTAATTACATTTGTAAATACACTAATAGAAAAAGAATATAACGATAGTGTTCTCATAGACAACTACGAAAATCCTATCCATATAGAAGATCTATCAGTATTCTTAGATGAATTACTAAGTAGATACTTTGAAGTTACAAATGATTATCATGCAGAATATGTCAAGTTAAGAAAGGCTCGCAAAGTCCATAAACTAATAGACATAGATCTCGATGACGACTAAAGGATTTTTATTATACGCTCATAACAATGAAGAGATTGAGTATTTAAAACTTGCCTGTGTAACAGCAAGTATGATTAGATACAATCTTGGAGAGCATAGCATTACAGTAGTTACTGATCAAAACTCTTATGACTACACATCTAAAAACATCAAAGTAGAAGATTATATAGACAATATAATTATTGCTGAAAAAGATTTAGACTTCAAAGCAAAAAATCATCGCAACTATAGAGACACTAATCATAGTGTAAAAGTATTGCCTTTCTATAATGCTAACAGATGCGATGCTTATGATATATCACCTTATGACGAAACAATAGTAATGGATGTAGATTACTTAGTACTCAGCGATAGTTTAAATGCTTGTTGGGGACACAAAAACGATATTATGTTACACAGAGATGTGCAAGATATACAATTTGGTAGATCAGAATCATACAAAAGAATAAGCGACTTTAGTATTTCTATGTATTGGGCCACAGTAGTATATTTTAAAAAGACACCATATGTAGAAAGTTTTTTTAATGTAGTTAAAGATGTGAAACAAAATTGGAACTACTACAAAGACTTATATGAAATACCAGGTATGCTTTATAGAAACGATTACAGTTTTAGTGTTGCCGCTCATGTAATGAATGGATTTAAAAGCGAAGCACAAGAGCAATTACCAATAGAAAAAATGTATAAAACATTTGATTGGGACGACATACATGAAGTAAATGCTGTTAACGATATTACAATGTTTTTAGAAAAACCAAAAGCAAATGCAGACTTTCAATTAAGTAGATGGAAAGATGTAGACTTGCACATAATGAATAAATGGGCATTACAACGAAATGCTGATAAACTACTGGAGATGTATAGTGCCTAACTATTTTATTTCTGCAGGTTGTAGTTTTAGTGATACAATAAATTCTGACTTTTTGATGTGGAATAATTTTGTTGCAGACTATTTAGATGCAGAATTAATATCCAAAGGTGTAGGCGGTACTGGTAATCAATTTATAGCACATAGTTTTATGAACGCAATGAAACAAAAATTAGATGATGGAATTGATGCAAAAGATTTATTTGGGATTGTACAATGGAGTATGATTCATAGATATGCTTTTCCTTCTGGCAATGAGCAATTAAATGATAATCCAAATATCTTTTACGGAGATAGAGTTATATATCCAAGAACGTTTACAGATTATGATTCCGTTGCCAAAGAGGATAACGGCTGGGTAAGTATTGCACCATGGCAAACCAATCAAGATACTGCAACACAAACACCAGACCTGCATAATCTATCTACACAATATTATACACATATACAGAATTATTACACAGATATTTTAAATACATTATCTATGTACAGTTTAGTAAAATCTTTTTGTGATAGACACAATATCAAAGTTATGTTTATTTGGATGGACGAAAAAGATAGACAAAAAGTTTTAAAGCCAGAGCATACTTGGATTTATGATCACTTGACATCTCATATTGAAAACAGTATAGACTTACCTGGCATAAGGCAAGAAGTAATCAAATACGAAGAGCAAGTAAAAGACGTATGGAGTACTGATGATTATCAAGGCCACCCAAACGAAATAGGTCATAAAATGTATTTTGAAGAACATATTAAGCCGGAGTTAGCAGATGTCTAAGGGGTATATTGTTATTGCACAAAATTCTGAAGATACTAACTATCTAAAAATGGCTTATGCTCTAGCATTAAGTTTAAAAATTACGCAATCAAAAGTAAGTAACTTGGCAGTATGTGTTGAAGACAAAAGTACAGTACCTGAAAAATACAAAAAAGTATTTGACAAAGTAATAGAAATACCATGGAAGGACGATGCAGTAGATTCAGATTGGAAAATAGATAACAAATGGAAATACTATTATATGACGCCATATGATGAAACAGTTATACTAGATGCTGATATGATATTTCCAACAGACGTAAGTCATTGGTGGGACACCTTATCGCAGAAAGACGTATGGGCAACAACAAATATTAAAACGTATAGGGGCGAACCAGCAGATCCTAGCAGTAAATATTACAGAGAATATTTTATTAAAAATAATATGCCAAACATTTATACTGCATTCTTTTATTTTAAAAAATCAGATACAGCAAGTGAACTGTTTAAAATGATACAGTTGATATTTGAAAATTGGCAACGTTTTTATTTTAAATATATGCCAAACGGTAAACCAAATAAACTTAGTGCAGACGTTGTATATGCATTAGCAATACAGTTGTTAGGATTAGAAAGCGAAACAACTGTAGACGATTTAACAGAAATACCTACATTCACACATATGAAAAGTTTTATACAAGATGTGCCAGGTGGTTCATTATTAGATGAACGATGGACACTAAGTATACCAACATACTTTAGTAGTGTGTCAAACTTTAAGGTAGGAAATTTTCAACAGTATTATCCTTTTCATTATGTTGACAAGGAATGGCTGAGTAACGATATTATAGAGACATTAGAAAATGAAGTTAGCGGACTTAGAAAAGGCTAGAAAGGCACAAAGGCAAAGTAATCGTCATGTGTATTTTGATGACATTGGTAATATAGTTTACTACGGTAGAGCAGAATCAGATGACTATGCAGAATATCATCATGCAACATTTACATACGAGCAATGTTTAATTTTTGAAGATCCTAAAAATCAAAAAACTACTAACGACTTTTTGGTTTTGACTAATCCTAACGAAGAAGGAGTATACTCATTTGTAACTAAAGTTATAGAATTAGAAAAATTTAAGTCTGCAACTAAAATGTTATCACAAATACGTCCATCAAATAAAGCAGAATACGATATTAAAATATTCACAGAAAAAAATAAATTATCTATTAATATCAGTGACAAGTTAAAATCAAATGTAGTAAAAAATGTTAATGTAGACAATTTCTCTTTTAAAGGAGAAGAAAGAATGGCAATCTATATTACAAGTTTAAATGACCCCCATTTTCTATATGATAGTATAGAATTATCATTAAAAGATTTATTTAAAGCAGACAAGTTAGAGTTTACACTTAATGTTGACTCAACAAACAAAAGCATCTACACTAGAAAACTATTTGACAAGTATATCAGAGTCACATAGTACCTACACAAAATCAAGATAAATATGTGTATATTATTAGGACACACATATGGCAAAAATAGACGTCACAGAATTAGACATATTTTATATTTCATACGATGAACCCAACTGCGAAGAAAACTGGGCAGACTTACTAAACAAAGTTCCATGGGCAAAACGTGTACATGGAGTCAAAGGATTTGATGCCGCTCATAAGGCATGTGCAGAACAAAGCGAAACAGATCGCTTTATCACCGTTGATGGTGACAATATTGTAATGGATGAATTTTTTAATCAAGAATTAGAGTTCCCAGAAAAAGATCATGACGGCAATGATATATCAGAAAGTATATTCAGTTGGAATGCTAAGAACTTATTGAATGGTTTAGTATATGGCAACGGTGGACTTAAATGCTGGCCTAAAGAATACACACTAGGTATCAACACACATGAAGCCGCAACAGACGGTGAGGGTATGGAATTTTGTTGGAAACTTAATTACATACAAATGAATGATATCTTTTCAGAAGTACATCAAACTGCTAGTCCTTTCCAAGCCTTTAGAGCAGGATTCCGTGAAGGTGTTAAACTAAGTTTAGATCAAGGCACACGAGTAGCACCTCATATATTTCAAGATAAAATATGGTATGGTAACTTTAACAGATTAAATGTTTGGTGTAATATAGGAACAGATGTAGAAAATGGTTGGTGGGCAATATACGGAGCAAGACTAGGTTGTCAGAAGACAGTATTAAGTGATTGGGACACTAATCAAATATCAGATTATGATTGGTTTAAAGGCTTTTTCGAAGAAACAAAAAACAATATAGAAAGTGATGAACATCTAAAACAACTTGTTAATGAGTTAGGCGAAGAAATTAATGAAGAAGTGCAAGGCATGATGCTGTTTGAACCTAACGACCAGATGAGTAAATTCTTTAAAGCAACGTTTGTAAACCCTAAAAGATGGGGTGCAATGATTACCGAAAGACAAATACAAGACCTATTAGAAAAAGGATTAATAGGCAATACTTAATGAGCAATTATGATCAGGCCGCAGATAAGGCAAAGGAACAATTAGATGCCATAAGCGAAACAATGTGTTACGCAAAGTGGACACAGGTTTCTATGCACCTTACTAACGGCATGACTCACAGTTGCTATCATCCACCAACACACAAAATAGATTTAAAAGAGTTAGAAACTAATCCTTCGGCATTACATAATACAAAAGAAAAGAAAGAACAACGAAGAATGATGTTAGCAGGTGAGCGACCAGAAGGGTGTAGTTACTGTTGGCGTATAGAAGATGTAGGTGGAAGAAGTGATAGAGTATATCGAAGTGGAGAGTACTGGGCACAAAATGCCAGAGAAGAAATAGCAGAAGCAGGTGCTGACGGAAACATCAATCCACGTTATGTAGAAGTAAACTTTAATCAAGCATGTAATTTAAAATGTAGTTACTGTTCACCTCATTTATCAAATAGTTGGGAAAAAGAAATAAAAGAACATGGACCTTATCAAATTGTAGATGGGGAACATAATAATATAGAAAGTTTAGACAGAGGTGGATTGATGCCACCTAAACTGTCACAAGCAGACAATCCATACGTTACTGCATTTTGGAAATGGTGGCCTGAGTTATATAAAAACTTAGAAGTTTTTCGTATGACAGGGGGCGAACCATTAATGGATAGTAATACATTTAAAGTATTAGACTATGTATATACTAATCCAAATGCTTGGCTTGAAATGAGTGTAACATCGAATATGTGTCCACCTAAGCCGGTGTTAATGGACAAGTTCATCGAATCGCTACAGAAATTAGAAGAGATACAAATATGGGAGGACCCGGAAAAGTTTAATCCAAACTCAGGGAATAACTGGTATGTAGCACCAGCATGTAAGAACTTCGCAGTATTTGTAAGTGTCGATGGATTTGGTCCACAAGCAGAATATATGCGTAACGGTATGGACTTTAAAATGCTACAAGACAACGTACAGCGAATATTAAGTGAAACAGATAATACAACTATTACTTTTATTAATACATTCAATTCGCTTAGTATGACAAGTCTAAAAGATTATTTACAATGGATTTTAGAACTTAGAGATCAATATGCCAAAGATGTACAAGGAACAAAATATATTCCTGTACCAGACAACGGCGGACATAAACATTGTGATTATGAAATAAGACCTAAGCAGAGAATATGGTTTGATATACCGTTATTAAGAGCACCATTATGGCAATGCATACAAGTAATGCCACAGCATTATGAAGACTATTTAGAAGAATGTATTGCTTTTATGGAGTTAAATCAAGCAGATGAAGTAAATATAGACTATAGAGGTTTTAAAGATTTTGAAATAGACAAAGTAAGACGTAATTTGGCCTGGATGAAAGAAGGCCGTAAAATGTCACAAGAAGAACTAACAAAAGCAAGAGCAAATTTTTACAAATTCTTTACGCAACACGACACTAGAAGAAACACAGATTTCTTAGCAACATTTTCTGAAATGGAAGACTGGTGGAATATTTGTAAAGAAGCAGACGCATTGCTATAAAGGAGAAAAGATGAGTAAAGGTAGACAACCGAATGAATCATTTGATGACTATAGAAGAAGAGTAATTGACCCGATATCAGATTCGTTTTGTGGTGCTAAATGGTACAATGCAACTATTTGGCTAGGACACGGAGGCACAGCAAGTTGTCACCATCCTCCTGCACATAACATTGATAAAGAAGAAATAAAAACTAATCCAAGTGCTATTCATAATACTAGGCACAAAAAGAAAATGCGTCAAATGATGTTAGAAGGCACAAGACCTAAAGAATGTGAGTATTGCTGGAAGATTGAAGATATGGAAAAAGATGCTGACGGCAGTAGACCTGTCAGTGATAGAACTTTTAAAACACATATCTATAGTGATGCAGAATTGCAACGAATTGCAAACATGGACCCAGCAGACGATGTAAACTTAAAAACTTTAGAAATCGCATTTGATAGAACATGTCAGTTTGCATGTAGTTATTGCAATCCAGCATTTAGTACAACATGGGTAAAAGACATTAGAACAAATGGCGGTTACTCTAATATCAGAAGTGATGCTAGAGGACACTTTATTGATGATGCTCCGTATGCCGACCCTTTTGAAAAAGGAGATGAAAATCCATATGTGAAAGCATTTTGGGACTGGTGGCCTGAACTAAGTTTAGAATTAGACGAATTAAGAATTACAGGCGGCGAGCCTACAATGAGTGCTAGTGTTTGGGGACTATTTGATTGGTTCAAAGAAAATGCAGAAAGCCATCCTAATGCAAAGAAAATGCGTTATGCAATTAACAGTAACTTAGGTGCAAAGGATACACTAATAACAAAACTTGCAGAAGCAACTCAACATGTTGAAAGATTCCATTTATATACAAGTGGAGAGGCGTTTGGTGCTCAAGGAGAATACATTAGAGACGGTTTAGAATTTAATCAATTCAGACAAAATTGTGTTAAACTTTTAAGAGATGGTAAGATAGAAGGCTTCCATATGATGATGACTATAAATGCTTTATGTTTAGACAGCATGGTAGAATTTTTAGATTGGATGCTAGAACTCAAAAGAGAGTTTGGACATAACAAACCTAGTTTCAGTGTAAACATATTACGTTTTCCTAGTTTCCAAAGTGCATTAACATTACCAGATCATTTAAGAACCAAGTACCACGATCAATTATTAGCATGGCATAGAAAAGTGCAAGAAAAACAAGAATTAGATGGTACAGGCAGAGCATTAGTTCAAGACTGGGAAGCAGATCAATTAAGCAGACTAATAGAATATTTAGACGTTGTTAAAACACCACACAGAAATACTGCTGATAGAGATAAACTAGAGCATGACTTTAGAGTATTTTATGAACAGTATGATCAAAGAAGAGGCAAAGACTTTAGAAAAACATTTCCTAATTTAGTAGAATGGTATGATAGTTTAGAAGTAATACCACTAGATGTAGAAGAGGAAGACATACAAAAGCCTAAAGGTGATCGTGCTGTAGAAATATACGCACACAGAGAAGTTGACGAAGACGGTGTAGTACAAGTAATAGAAGTACGTGATAGAAAAGATAGACGCAAAACAGGAGAAAGTCAAGACGATTACGATGATGACAAGTATGCTGATGAACCTGACTTTAAAAAGAAAGCAGGTAGTAGTATAGGTTGGGACACAGACAATGACGGACTTGGCGGACAATAGAACTGTAGATTACCAACTTGATAAAAAATCAATAGGTAACGAAGTTTTAATAGATGGTAAAATCATTCCTAGTGATTTGCGTGAAATTTATCAAGACATTGTAGCCAGACGTTTTGAAATATATCCACATGCAGATACCACAAGTGAATTAGATTATAACTATCCAAGTTTTGACTGGGCAAGTTATCATGAATATACTTGTATAGAGGTATTCCCTCAATTAAAATTTTTATTTCCGTACATAAAAGAATGTTTGGAAATGGTAGGTGATACTGACTATGAAAAGTATTATTTTAAAAGTTGGATTAATGTTTGGCCCAAAGGTCAGCAGATTATTGCACATAAACATTATGGTGTTTGGCACGGATACTATGTAATCAAAGATACAGGCACTACTACATATTATCAACCTGACAAGGACATTAATGAAGTAGTAGGGTTAGATAATTTTGACGGTCATTTTACATTTATGCCGGCACATTTATTACACTGGGCAACACCTAACCCACAAGATGCTATGCGTATAAGTACAGGATATAATATCAGTACATACGAACAAGTGCTAGAAGAATCAAAAGATAACTGCAACGAACGTGGTGGTAAAGTTGAAAATATAGTTGTACCATTAAAAGATTTATTATGATAGATATACCAGCAAAAGGAGAAATTTTAGTTACTGAAGTACCTGCATTTACACTTATGCAATTATATAAATTATATCATAAATTTCAATTAGTCACAGAACTTTCTCATGATGATCAACCAGCAATAGATCTTATAAGCGATAATGGCCAAATAAAAAAAACAGAAGAATACAAGCATGTCTTAGATTGGGTAGGAAGAGACATAATAGAATTTAGAATAGAAAGAATGTATCCTATAGGAGAAATGGGAAATGCTTATTTGTGGAACTCAAGAATACCAGATGTTGAATTTGACAAAAATAAACACAAAGAACTTTTGTCAGGTGGTTGGCCGTCATTATTTTGGCATGCCGATACTTACCAACCAGATAATAGAATCAAAATGATAATTTATTTAAATGATGTAAACGAAAGTAACGGTGCTGTATGTATGGAAGAAGATTTAACATACATTAACGATGACTCATATAGTGAAATAAAAAATAAATATTCCTGTGTAAGCGATATACCTGGTAAGTTTTATAATGGCACTTCTGGTACTGCTGTAATATTTAGAGCAAGACAATTACACAGAATTAACTTTCCAACAGAAAAACATAGAGACACAATACATATAGGATTTGAATATGAGTAAGATAAAACCAATTTGGGAACATGGTTCCGTACATCCAGACTCTCCTAATAAAGTTTTCTGTACTGCTCCATGGACACATACTTATATTAGTCCACAAAGCGAAAGGCGTATGTGTTGTGCTAGTAGAGAAGAGCACCAATTTCAAAAGCAGTACATAGATGCAAGTAATGATGAAAAGTATGGAGAAGTAAAAGAGTCAGGTACTATTGCTGACTATAAGCCTGTAAGTTTAAAAGAACATTGGAACTCGCCTTACATGATGGACATAAGAAAGAAACTTATGGCAGGCGAAAAGATACCACAATGTGATGTGTGCAATGACAGTTTATTAAGTAACAGTACATATCGTCAATGGTTTACAGGATTTTTATTTAACGACAAAATAGATCAATGTTTTGAGGAGACAGACGAAAATGGATATACTACAATGGAACCTATCTCTTTTGATTATAGGTATAGTAATTTATGCAATTTTAAATGCCGTATGTGTGGCGAACAACTCAGTTCAACGTGGGAAACAGAAAAAAGAAAACACGACCTTTGGACTCCTGAACAACAACCATTCATGGTCCCCGAGAATAAGAAGATTATCGAAAAGTTCCAAAAGGAAGTAGTTGAAGAAGAGTTTTGGGAATATATCAAATCAGGCACGGTTGAAGAATTATACTGGGTAGGTGGCGAACCACTTATGTATGATATACATTGGAAGTCAATGGATAGACTGCAATCAGATAATAATTTACATAAAGTTCATTTAAGATATAACAGTAACCTTAGTAGAGTAAGATATAAGGACTACTACTTATATGATTGGTTACCACAAGCAAAAGATTGGACAATGTGTGCAAGTATAGACGGCACAGGACCTATAGGCGAGTTTATTAGGACAGGACTTAATTGGGAAGAGTGGGATAGAAACTTCAGAGAGGGTGTTGCACTACCCGGTGGCCATGACAAAATGATAATGGACTTAACAATAACCGGACCAGGCCTATTTGATATTAAAAACTTTTTAGATTATGCACTAGAACTAGATGTTAAAATAGAAACAAAACGAATGTTTGCCTTCCATGCCGATATAGTATTATCACCCATGGCATGGCCTAGGCACATACTTGACGAAATAGTAAATGACTTATTGGATTACTGTAGACCTAGAGTAACTGAAAAGCAACAAACACTTATACGTGAACTAGAAGGATTACTAGAGTCACCTACATTTCAAGAGCAATGGCCTGACACAGCAAACGATCAATTCTTTAATGGTCGTAAGTATCAGCAAATTATTCAATCAATTAGAAAGGACGGGCAAGATGGTCGTTTAACAATAAATGATATTTACAGTGAACATCCTGAACTTTGGAGTTGGTGGAATAGGCCGGACCCTAAACACAATCAACGATAATTAGTAAACGTAAGTAATCCAGTATATTCCGTAACAAAACAGTATTCCTACAATTACAGGAATCCAAAAAGCAATATTAATTACTAAATTTATTAATCCACTAATTAGACCTATAACACCTTCTAAACCGCCATAGTATAGAAATGTGCCTATAAGTAAAAAAATGAAAAATTCAAACATTAATAAAATCTCCTACAATTTTTATTACTCTTATATTATAGTAAATTTTAAGGCGTTTGTCAACCTATTTGTAACCTATTTGCATGTAGCGAGTATATGCAGGAGTAATTAACTCTCCTACATATCTTGTCTCTGATAGTGGATATTTAAGTTGCATTTCTTCAACACTTTCGCAAGTGTTTATATGCCCCTCAAACTCTTCTGAATTATTTGTTTGCATTATTATAAGTTGATCGCTGTCAACACTATCATACCAAAGTGTACTCATGTGTTCGCAACTGGTATTTATAATCCAATCAGGTTTTACATTGATTAGTTCGCCGCCTGTTTGAAATTCCATTTCACTACAGTCTAATAAATCTACATCGTGTACCACACCTTTGTATTTCCAACTGTCTTGAACAAATTGTCTATTAAGTTTTTCAGACTTTTCTATTGCTTCAGCATCTGTGTCAATGCCATAAATGCGTTCTATAGAAATACTTTTATGTAATGGTTCTACAAGAGCGCCAATCCAACTACCTAAAATTGCTACAGTTCGATTTGGTATTTTAGGGTAAGTGTGGTGTAATTCTTTTAGTAACCAACTTTTACTTGCTAATTGTCCTTTACTAAATGCGTGGTTAGGGTAATAAGTATTATGCTGAACAATATGTTCAAAGTAACTAGGTGTTGGTTGCCAAAATCCATTGTCAATGTATTCAGTTACTTCTTTCCAACTATTTAATTTGATTGTTTCCATTGTTCTTCTAACCAGTCGTAATCGTTAATTTTATTTAATTCACTTGGATTATTATTATTTGTTAAAGCGAATTCTTTTCCTTGTTCTGCACCTTTTATTGCATCTTCTACAAAGTCCGCATCTACTTGTGGGTTTAACCAACTGTTTAATCTGGTCTCGCTATCTGGATCATTACTAAGTGTTAATTTAACACATTCTCTAAAGGCACTACGCCAGGTACTAAAGGCGTCTGTGTTAAATCTAGTGATACAACTTATTTCTGGCATTGCTTTAAATCGTTTGCTAAGGCCGGTAGTAAAGTCTAACCCCCAACTAGTAGCATCTAATATTTGCTGTCTGTTGAACAATTTAACACCACCGTATCCGTATTCTTCGCCTGTTACAGGGTTTTTACTTGCCCATACATGAACTACTTCTTCGTCATATACATCAGGTATATAACTAAAGTCAAAGTCTTCTGATATGTCAGCATCAGCATCTACTACCCAGAACATATCGCTTTTAACCCTATTTGCCGCCTCTTTGTGTGCATTAAATATGCCTTTAATGTCTTTGACCCAGGTTGCATCAAACCTTGCTGTAAGACGCTCATATGCAGTCGTAGACCCCGCTTCTTTGTAGGATAGGAACACTATATCATATGGTTTAGACACACTTAGGGCGTCTTTAACGTACTGTAACTTGCCCCTTACTGTTTTACTATACTTGATATCATCACTGCTGTAAGACGTTTTAAATGCGTCTAAGAAGGGGTTTGGCCACAGTCTTACGCCACCATATGCATGTACTTTACCTGTTCTTGGGTTAAGTTTTTGCCATACATGTAGTTTATCTGCATTTTCAACAGCAGGTTTATACTTGGCATTCCAGTTATCATATGTATCTACATTAGGGTCAACTGTCCAAAAGTATGCGTTATTATCCTGTTCAGCAAAGTCAATTAATTGCTGTTTTAGTGGCGTGTCGTCAAATGTATATACATTCCATTCTGGCATTTCACTTGCTTGTTTAGGCATTAATTTTAAATCATCAAATGTATTGTTCACTATTTGTTTTTCAGTAAAGTCATTATTTAAGAAAAGTTCCGTAGGGCATAATCTAACATCTGTGTGATCGCCATTTTCGTTTTGCCACACATGAACGTTTTTTATATCCCACTGAGTTGGGTAGTAACTAAAGTCGAACGACTCACATATTTGTACACAATAGTCTACTACCCAAAACATTTTTGTTTCTGTGTTTTCAGCACATTTTTTATAAAACTCTGCTACGCCGTCTGCAACATCATCTGCTGTCATTGTGTAAACAGGATATTCTTTTTGTGTACTACAAATTTTTCTAATATATTTTGGTCTACCTTTTGTCTGTGGTATCTTAGGACATAAACTAACTCCGCCATAATCATATTGCTTACCTGTAATAGGATTTAGTTTTTGCCACACATGTTGTTTTCCTTCGTCCCAGACGTCAGGTACAAAATCAAAATCAAAATCGTCTACTACATCTACATCTGGGTCTATTACCCAGAACCAATTATTCCTGCATTTTTCTCGGCCTTCATCTTCGTTGCTAAACTTTTCAAAATCTAAATCTTTAAATGGTGCTATGTTGTGAATAACAACTTCGGCATCTTTCCACAATTTAGGCACCCAACGAATACCACCCATTTCCTCTGGATACTTATGTTTTAATTGATTACTTAAATGAAACGTATGAATCATGCTCTTTTGAAAATCTGGTGGAGTCCAATCTACTTCGTCATCAAATTGATATTCTTTGTCTATAATCCAGCAGTCCTGAGTTACAATATTATAATCTGATACGTCTTCTACATATAAAATAGGATATTGTTTATATCCTGTGGGTGAGTGATTAACATATTTTATACGGTCAACATCATATTTTATAGGTACAAGTTTTACTCCGCCACATCTATTATCGCTTACATTTGTTACTGCTTTAGGATATTTGTGTGTTAATTGATTTGGTATTTTAAAAATGTGTATAGTTTTTTGATCATATCTATGCGGAACATAATTAAATACATTGTCGACTTCATGCTCTTCGTCGATTAGCCAAAACATTTTAGTCCTACTTTTACGAGCATAAGTTTCATAGTCGCCTAAGTTATTTGTGTAAAATACATCGTAACGTATAGGGCAAATATCTTTTTGGTATTTATGTTTAGTCATATCAAAGTTTTTATGTATCAGTCTGATACCACCACATCTGTTATCCCATGGGTCTTCAAAGTCAGTAGGATATCTTTCTTCTAGGTGCTCTGGTATTTTAAAAACATGTATATATTCTTGTTCGTGTTCTGCAGGTACAAATAATAATTTACCGTTAAAATCAAATTCTCTGTCAACTATCCAAAACCAATCTGTTTTACTACGTTCGGCATATTCGTTATAAGTGTCAGCAGTAAATTCGTCATCGTCGATATAAAACACATCATACTGTTCGTCTTCAACAGGACATGCAGGATGAATTTTTGTTTCTGCTAATTTCCAATTTCGAGGTATTAGTCTAATACCACCCATTGCAAGTGGATATGTTTCTGTTAGTTGATATGGCATTCTAAAAGCATGTATCATATCATCGTCAAACGGACTTGGTACCCAGTCAAATGTTCTTAAATTAACTTTATGATTATTGTCAACTAGCCATACATAATCTTCTTTAAAAGTATTACGTTGGGAGTAGTCATCAATATCTTTAACAAATAAAACAGGGTATTCTATGCTGGCATCTAAGTAACTGTGGTATTTAATATCTGCATTTTTCCATTCACGCGGATATAGTTTTATGCCGCCTTCTTGTGCAGGATACTTATGCTCTAGTTGTCCCCTTAAATGAAAACTGTGTATGAAGTCTGGTTCAAAGTTTCCTGGTGCCCAGTTAATATCGTCATTAAGTTTATAGTCTGGATCAACACACCAAACATGTGATGAAAAACTGTTATTATCAAAATAGTCGTTTGGATCTGATTGATACAGAATATCAAAACTCTTCTTGCATACAATTTCGTTTATATATGAAGTATCTGTGTCTTTAAAATTAGTTGGATATAGTGATACTCCGCCATAGTTATTACTGTCCCACTTCCATTTGTGAATAAAGGTTTCAGTATATTCCGAAGGAACATATCTAAATACTTCATAGTCTGTTACTTCTATATTATTCTCTACTATGAAAAATAATTTTGTTTTAGATAAGTTTGATATCTTTTCTAAGTCAAATTGGTCTACTTTTTTTGCAAAAGGAAAATTGTCTTTGAGACTTTCGTTTTCACCTATGTAAAAAATATCATACATATTTTTGCTCTTCTAATTCGTCAACCACTCTTTGTACTACTGTGCTAATATGCTCTACCTTAGCATCAACTTCGTTATACCTACGCATTAACTCTTCTCCCCATACCGGGCATACTCCGATATGATCCGGCAAAGTACCACCACAGGTAGTACACTTACCTTGCAACTTTTTTTTAATCGTCCTTAGTGTGGACCGGGACGTTGTATTTTTCTTCGAAGTCTGCGGCATCTTTCTCGTCATTGACTATAGGCATACCTTTGATATTTAAACTAGTGTTCAGTATCATTGGGCAACCTGTCTCGTTATAAAATTGTGTCATAAGTTCATACAACTCAGGGTGTTCTGTTTCATTAACTGTTTGTACTCTACTTGTACCATCTGCATGAACGATTGCTGGAAACTCTTTTGGCTTTTTACATCTTGCTACAAATTGCATATATGGAGCATTACTAATATTCCCTGGCATTTCAAAATATTCATGTACATGTTCTTCTAATATTATTGGTGCAAAAGGTCTGAACTCTTGTCTACGTTTGATTTTGTTTACTTTGTCTTTTATTTTGTTGCCACGTGGATCAGCACATAATGTTCTGTTGCCTAATGCTCTAGGACCAAACTCTGCACGACCGTTAGCAATACCAAATATTTCACCTTTAAGTAAACTTGCCAATGATTTTTTAATAGGATAATCGCCTCTAATATTATTGCCTAAGTATGCACCAGTCCAATTAACTTTATTACCGGTTGTATTATGATAATGCAATGCGGCGGCTCCTAAACTACTTCCAGCATCGCCTGGGTTAGGCATTATGTGTACGTTTTCAAATAACTTAAATAGATTACCATTAGCAACACAATTTAAAGCACACCCGCCCATGAATACTAAATTCTTGCTGTTTGTTTTTATTAGGGCATGTCTGGCATATTCAAATATACGTTTTTCTGCTACAGCCTGAGCACTAGCGGCAATATCATAATCTAAACTATGATGTCCCCACTCGTCAATTAATGCACATTTGTCTCTGCCTAAATAATTAGCAGGTACGCCTTTTTGTAAATTTTTTGTCATCTCAATAACATTTGCTGGTTCATTGCAATCAGCATCTACAAAAAATTCTTGATGCATAGCAGTTTCATAAATAGGTTTACCGTATGCGGCCATACCCATTAAAACATATTCGTCTTCCATTGGTTTGAGACCAACATGTGCCGTCATGGCACTATAAAATAATCCTAGACTGCTAGGAAACTTTGTACTATGTATTTTATTAAGATTGCCTTTATTCCAATGCCATGTTGTAGCAGTATCAAATTCGCCAATAGCATCAATACAAATAACAGCACACTCATCAAACGTACTAGTTAGTACACCAGCGGCGGCATGTGTTTCGTGATGCCAATAAGTCTTAATTGGTATACCATGTAACTCTGGAAAAAAATCTTTAATCCATTTTTGCATTGTTGGTTCTAACAATGCTCTCCAGTTACCTGCGTAAAGATTTCTTAACTTTTTTGCCCATGGTTTTTCGTGTAACACAATTACATCAGGCTTGCCAAACTTTAAGCAGTCAGCAATCATTTTGTGATTTAAAAAGGGATCGTTTTTATATTTGCTATATCTTTCAGAATGTGAAGCATAAAGAATTTCGCCGTCTTCTATAACGGTGGCGGCGGCATCATGAAATAAAAAACTTAAACCGAGAATACGCATTTTATTATCTGTAAATAAAAGGATCTCTTTTTCTTAATTCTTCTAACTTCTTTTGTATAAGTTTTTCTTTCTCAGACAGTTTTGATTGTTCTGAAGTATCGTTACCGTTTTCGTCACGGTCTTCATTGCCGTCATGATTAAGTTCTGTGAGTTCTTTCTGTGTTTTCTTGTAGTCGTTCATAACAGTATTTATGCTATTTTAATATGTCATCTATTAATTTATCGTATATTCCAGCACAAGTTTTTGCATTAAAGAACAGTTGTCTATTGTGTTCTAACTTGTCTTTGATTGCTTCTATGTGTAATGTTGTATTAGCAATGTGCGTTACTTGTTTTTTAATAGCCTTAAATCTTTCACTATCAATTTCAATGTCATCGTAATTTTCGTCAAACCATTCTGGGAATGTTTCAAACCCTATGCTTCTTAAATGTCTTAATGTACCTGGGTGTGTAACTAATAAAAATGGGTGGCCATACATAATAGGCTTTAATGTTTTTTCTGTTATAAATCCTATCTCTTGTGGTATTTGATCATAATAAGGATAGCCATCGTGTTTAGGTATGTATTGATGAAATATACCTTTTTGTAAAACTAAATTTGCAGTATAACTACTTTCTGTAACTAAACTTATTTCAGTATCTGCATACCATTTCCAATTTATCCATCTATCTCTAAATTCATATTGTGAACTATTGTCATTATTAAATAAGTCAGGGTTGACTGCGTGTTTATTATCCTCTAAATCATCATCTAGAATGATAGGTAAGTATTCGCTTGTTTTATCAAATTCATCTTGCTTGAGGCTTTCGCCTAATATAATTTCTGATTGAAAGTTTAAATGTTTGTAGTCTGTTTCGTCAATTCCATGATTGTAAAATGGCTTATCAGGATCTACTGAAAATCTTGCACTTGCTATACAATTATCAATTAATCTATTTCCGTCTTTATCGAATGTATTGATCAAATGATTTAAAATAAAAAAGCGATGCTCTTTCATATAATTGTTTAAGCATAAAAACTTTTTGGGTTTATTGTCTACATATATTTTATCTGGCCTAAATGTAGCATATTCTAAAGGACCACTATGCTCGGACATTGTTGCAATTTTATTATTTTGCTCGTGCAAAATAAAAAAATCTATTTCTATTAAATCAACTCCAAAGTGTTCTTTGATTTGTTGTTTAATAGTTTTATAGTCCTTTGGTAACTGATTATCAAATTGTGATGTTAATAATTTAACAAAACTTGTATCTTCAAAACAACTGTGTAGCCAAAAGAATAATTTGTGTAAACTATATGTCTCTGCTTCAAACGAATTGTCTATTGCAACTTTAATACCGTTGTCGTGGCATTTGCGCCAAAAACTATATGGTAATGAATATGAATATAGTCTGTGTAGAATAAAGATTATAGTATTATCTTGACTGGCAATATAGTTTTCAATATTGCCTATCAACGAACCGTCTATAACTGATTCGACAGTCATGTCGTGTTTTAAAAACTCTTTAAATACACCATCTTGCTCATGTGCAAAATGCTGACAATCCCATTGGTCGATCATATATGCATTCTGCCAATCTAATTTATATCTTTTAACACCGTTGCCTGTCAGTATGTCATAATCAAAATCATGATATTCGTTTTTTGATGCTTCTGGTCCTGGATCTGTAAAAGGAAAAATATGTGTAGGTGGATACATTTCCTCTGGGTGTTGTGATTTATAGTCTAGTATTGCATCACCTGTTATGTTTACAAATTTTACTGTATTATTTTCCATAGTGTATCCATGTGTTCTAGTAATTTTCTATTATCATAAAAGTTATGAAAGTTATGTACAATTTTACCTAGTGTGTGGTAATCAAATTTTTCATAGTCAAATATCATAGCATTACTTAATATTGTGTTATATCTATTCCTGTCATTTAGTGTGTCGTAACTTATATCGAACTCATTATCAAATGTTTCGAATCCTTGGTTTTTTAGAACTGTATTTGTATCTATATTTCCAATTACCATATAAGGGTGGCCATACATTAAAGGCTTATATGTTTTTTCAGTAACAAATGCTCTCTTTAAATTATGATTATATTCCTCTGGCATGTCTGGTAACTGATTTATAAATTCATCATCGTAATATGTTTCAGTTACCAAGGAATAATATGTATCCTTATATACATCATTAATAAATGATCTGTCATCGCTTTTCTGATATCTGTCTTGCATGACAGGAATTATTAATTCTTCTGTATTCTCCTTAACAAATTGTAATAATGTTTCAGGTGATTCGTTATAAAATGCACACTCTCTTCTGAGCCTTTCCGAATAGTCACCTGATTCTAGTTCTTGAAAAAATCCATGCGATTGTTTGATCTCATAAAACTCGTCTGCTCGTTTTGTTGGTTGCTGATATCCCCATCTAGCAGTAACAAGATTTCTATCAATCATTCCTCTTTCTTTCAGCCATTTAATTAATGCTATTCTATGAAATCTTGGTTTGAGATTTAAACATAAAAAATCATATTTTTTTGGTGCTCTAAAATTTTTCTGTATAGTATCTATGCTATACTTTCCGTCACGTAATTTTTCTTTACCGATACATGCTTCGTTGATTCTAAAGTAATTAAAAAAGCCTAAGTCTACTGAAGTTTTTTCTTTGAACCTTAGTAGTAAATCCTCGTCATTAGACACAATGTCGCCGCCTACAAGCAACATCCAGTTATCAGGAGTACCAATGTAGTCTCTTATTGTACTAATTAAAGGCATATAAGTATCTATTTCTGCTTCGAACAAATAATCTAAAACTACCCTTGTGCTTTTACTATTAACTAAGTATTCTATTTCTTTAGTGTCTAATCTTGCTAATGCACTTGGGTGGATTACAAAAACATCATACTCTCTGATTTTACTTATATTGCTTTCTTCAATAATTTCAAAAGGCACAAGACCTTTTGTATCAGCATCATATACATTCATAGTAATCATGTCTTCATTAAGTTCTTTTAGATAACTATGTGTTCTTTGATGTATTATTCTATTCCAGCATAATTGCATAAAAATAGAATCTTCTTTAAAAAAGTTTTGTTGTAATTCCTCGTTGATTTCTTTTGTAGGATCGTTTTGATGTACTGCTACTTTCATTCACATAACTCGACTAATTTAGGAAACACTTCTCTCCAGTCCTGCTCTCTAATTAGATCGAGTTGGTCGTTATAGACTTTAAACTTTTTCCAACCATCTTCGTCCCATTCGTCGTTGTCAAACATAGACAATAGATTTCCTAGGGCATGATGATTACCAAAGTCTTTTCTAAACTGTGAGTGTATCTGTGCTCTTGCTTCTGGGTGTATAACTTTAGGACTAAGGAAAGAAGGATCATATACATAATTTAAATGTACATGTAATCCAAGTTCTTTAGTTGCCCACGTATGAAATTCTCCTAAGTAAGGATAATTATACGCACTTATAGTTTGACATATACTGGTTTCTATCCAGTCCTCTGCCATTATTTGCTGTAAGTGATTTGTAACATCTTCCCAATTACTTGGATGCCTAATATAATGATTGCGTTCTGCTATATCATCTATACTGGCACTAACTTGTATTTTGCCAAACTGTTTCCAAATGTCAAATGTTTTCTCTGGTAAGTTTGTCATGTTAATATTATACCATAGAGTCATATTCTTTGCTCTATCGGCCGCTATTAATTTTTCTAAATATTCCCAATGCTTTTTAATTAGTGTTGGCTCTCCGCCATTAATATAAACTAATTCTAAATTGGGTGCTGAATCAAATAAGTCGTCCCAAAAAGCATCTTCTTCAGGCCACTTGTATTCGTCTTTGTCTATGTTACCATATTTCGTAACGAAGTCCAGGCTTGCTTCAATTTTTTTATAATCATTACGCCACTGAGATGAACTTGCTGGATTACAAGTACGACACCTGACGTTACACAAATTACCAAGACGAAGTTCAACAAAACGAAGATCCAAATCAATGTGGCCATCTTCTCTAGTAAGTTCATTTGCTCGTACCGAGTCGAAGTGTTCAAAAACTTGTATCTCGGACTGCCGTTTACTTGTAATACCTTTTCTTTCTTCATCATAACACCTTGTACATGCGGCGGGTTCTTCGTCATTTAACATTTGTAATCTAACTTCTTTGTAATAGTCAGAATTCATAATGTCATTTATACTATGGTTATTTAAGTCTAACCACTCAGTTCCGCCGTCTTCTTTATAATTTTTACTTCTACTTGCTCCATTTTTGTGATCACTTATACAGCAAAGTGTACACCCACCATGAGGGTGTGTTGCTAAATGCGTGAACGGTAATGGGCAGTATGTTTTACTCATTTCTTACTTTTCTCAAATTGTCTGTTTGCTTGACGTTGCATACTTTTTTCTATTTGCTTGTCAAACCATTTAAAAAACCACTGTCTAATCTTCCCCATGGTCTCCCCTAAAATGTCTTTCTATAGCAAGTTTACAACTGTAAAATGCTAAGTAGAAACCTGCTATAAAACTTGCTATTAAAAATGTAAACAACCAGTTTATAGGATCTGCTAACATCATAAACATATTAACATATATTGCGGCATCGGATTGTTCAGATGCTGTGTTGTAGTATGGGTTCTCATCACTTTCCCATTTTGCGTCAGAATCTGCTTTCCACATTTCTGCTTCTTCTTGATACTCCATTGCGATGGTAATTAGTTCTTCCCATTCCTCACCATCGACTTCGCCTGTGTATTCATATACATTTGTACAGCCATCTATTAAGCATGATTCCTTAACTTCTTCATATGTCACTCTGTAGGTTACAGCATTCACAATAAAGCCTACAAACAATGTGTAAACTATACCTGCGAGTATGTAATACCTAGTCTTCATCGAACTTTAGTTTACCTTCTGAATAACCATCTTCTGGATCTATTTCAGCATCAGCATTCATAAATCGCATACGTTGAACTAGGTCCCAATTTACATTCTTCCATTCACTTGCAATATCACCTATATCGGTCATATCGAATTCTTTTTTATCAGTCATTGATCTTTCTCCAATCCTCTCTAAACAGACAAAAACGTTCTTCGCCACTATCTGTTTTATACACAAACTGCATTCCTAATAGTTGTATTACTACTCCTTCGTTTTCTCTAGCAAAGGCAGGCTCTTTGTGTAATATTCTATCTCCTAGTTTTGGTTGTTTTAATTTTGCCATGTTATATACTTATCATGTCCCCTTTGACAACATTATAAAGTTCTGTAAACGTATCTTCAAAACTTTCGTTACGATATACATCACCGGCATTGACTTGTTCTAAGAATTTTTGCCAATGCTCTTCTGTGCTATCTGTTAAAGCATGTTCTACTAATGGTGATATATCCTTGTTGTATTTTTCTTTGTCCCATGCTGGTAATCCAAAATCTTCTGGATGTTTTACTCTATCAGCAATAACATACTTTGTCAAACCTGGAACAACATTTGCTTCACACCATTCTGGGAAGTGTACTAAATTGTTCCATATTAAAAACTCTGGATAATTTGTTTCAAAGTAAAGATGAAAATCTCTTAAGTAAAAGAAGTTCCACACACTTACAGTATGCGTAACATTTATATTAACATGATCATTTTCTGTGTGTAATTTATAAAACTTATCTAAATTACTTTTTACATTGTCCCAATTATCTCCGTGGCGTAGGTAATCAAACTTTTCTTCTACACCGTCTAAACTTATGTTGAACCCTAAGTTCTCAAAGTTGCCTACAATTTTATCTATGAGTTTGTCATTGTAGTGTGTTCCGTTAGTGCTGAGAGTAATCATTATATTTTTGCTTACTCCCATGTCCACTAACTTGTCAATGAGTTTGCGAAACTCTTTCATATAGAAAGGCTCGCCACCCATTATTTCTAAAACTCTAACATGTGGTAACCAGTCTTCAATGTCTAGCCAAAATTTAGATTGCTCTAAATCATGTAAATCTATTTTTGAAGGTGGTTCCCAAAATTCTATATTTCTGTCTATAGATTCTTTTCTCCATTTACTGCTGTAATTTGCATTACAAGTTCTACATTTCAAATTACAGGCGTTTCCTAGTATAAGTTGATAATCCCGCGGCATATCGGGTTCAGCCTCGTAATCTATTCCATCTGGGTATCTCCATTCTGCGTAACCGTTGTATAACTGTCGCTTAGACTCTTTACCGTTGTCTTCGTCTATCCAACATGTAGCACAATTCTCTGGCATCTTGCCTTCGCGAATTTCCTGCCTTAAATTTTTCATATAATCACTATGAAAAATATCCCTAATTGAATCTTCACCTAGTGTGTAGTCAGAACCATCTGGACGTGAAATTCTTTCACGAGCAATACAGCAACTTCTACAAGTTCCGCCTGGTTCGTTACTGAGATGTGTCCACAGTAAACTACAATACTTTGGTTCGTTCATATTCCTCTACTAGCAACTTTGATATACAAAGCCTTGTTAAATCGTTGCCTCTATTAAATTGCTGATGTTCTAAATGATTGCTTTGTGCAAATATAACACAACTAGTTGGTTTTAATTTTAATTTATTACACACTACCCATTGTGTTTTCATATACTTGTTTGGTATATAATCTGGTCCCCAAGCACTCATGGCAAATTCGCCTATCATAGCACCAAAGTTATTTACTATACCATGTTGATTAGCAAACAGTACAGCATCATCTATTTCAGTACGTTGTAGTCTAATACCTGCTCTAGCACCAATGATAGGAAATGTTTTACCTAAACTAAAAGTAACTTCTTCTACACATGGCTTGTCGACATCAATATCAATACCGTAACACATTCCAAAGTATGCCATATCAATTAGTACTGGTACATTGTTTATTGTGCACCATTCTAAGAATTCATGCATATCTTCTTTTGCTCTGCCTGTGTCACTAAATGGGCAACTTATAATTACAGCATCGCCTTTTCTAATTTGGCCGTAATTATAAATCCATTCCCAATTAACATTCATATTATTACATGCAACTTTGTGCATCATAAAGTCACCTTTAAAAAATTTAAAGTTCTTATCTCTATGACGTTGCATAAACATACTGAATGCTTCACTAGTACCATTAGTTTGTGTAACATGCGGAAATGCATCTAGGCCATCAATGGTATTTAAATCACTACTGCGTATCCATCTACCAAAAATTTCTATAAATTTTTCTCTGTGATCAGTTACACCATCAGCGGCAAAAAATTCGTCCCACTCATAAGTGCTCATACAGAAATCTCTCAGTTCTGATGTAATGTTTTTGTCCTGTATAGCATAACCGCCATTAAGCGGACCTTGATAATTATAATTAGTCATCGTCTTTTAGTTTACCATGTCCGTATTCATTTTCTAAATGGTATGGTTGATTCTTTTCTTTGTCATACCAATATAAACTTTTGTGTGGTGGATCTCTCCAATCGTGTTTACTATCTGATATATAATAAAATGCTCTAAAGCCTACTCTAAATTTATCTTCAGGACAGTCAATTGGATTTGGATGTCCGTGGAAACCTCGTTTATGATATTTCCACACAACTACATTTCCCATTTTAGGTGGGTAACTTACTACTTTTCCTTTCTTTTCAAAATCCCAAAACTGTAAGTCACCGTGCCATGCTTCGTCCCAGTCAGGTGTAAAATATAATATTAAACTTAATGCTCTATGAGTTTGACATTCTTCATTCCAATTAAAGTCTGAGTGTATTTTTAAACTGTCGCCTTTGTAACTTTTCATATAACCAGCACCAACTAAGTAAGGGTCCGGTAATAAATGTTGTACATCACATACTTGGCTTAACCATGTTAAGAACTCTCTACTATGTAAAGCACTAACAACTCCTCTGGCAACTGGTGCCTCGTCTAAGTCTTTGCACTCTTCCATATAACTATCTGCTCTAGTAAATGTTGTCCAATATTTTTTAGGTATAGTTTTACTTTCTTCGTATAATAATTTTGCTACATTATAAGGGATAAAATCATCTAAAGCCAAAGTAGGGTAGGGAGGGGTATAGCGATATTGCTCATTCAAAGCAAGTTTTTCACTGTCACTACCCCACTTATGGAATATGTGATCAAGTATTTGTTGATCTATGTTCATTTTGCTCCTCTAGTATTCCCGTAGTGGATAACAGTAACACCGTCTATGTCAGGTGTTTTTCTCCATGGGTCTACTACTGTACTATTAATAGCAAAACTAAGTTCTGAACCATTACCTGTTTTTACACTTAATGCTTCGTCGCAATCTGTGACGTTATGCTCACCATACCAACTTGGTACTGTGTCTAATTGATCGCCATATGTGACTTCTGGGTTATGTGCTAAAAGATAAACAGCAGGACTATCTAATACTTCCTGCGGAGGCATGTCGCCTGTTTGTTCGTCATAGTAATATAATTCAAATCCTGCTTTTTCAATGTAATGTCCAACAAGCATACTGCTAGAGCCTGTTTCATACGGTACAAGTGGCTTGTATGCTTTACCTACAATAATTATAGGCTTGCTTGGTACTAAACCAAATGCTGGGTGTTCATCTCCTGCAAGTTCCATTAGACGTTTTGCCATGTTCTCTGCTTGTACTTCTCTTGATAACATTACTGCATCAAACAAGTCATAACCTAAATCCAAGTCCTCTGCCATCCAACGTAGAGCAATGTTATCTCTAGGGTGACAAGCACCGCCATCGCCCATACCTGGTTTCATATAACCTGGTCCCATAATACGTCTATCTGAGTTTGCAAGTGCATCACATACTACTTCTGCATTGATGTTGCCTTGCTTTTCTGCAACATCTTGTATCATGTTTACTAAACTTACTTTTGCTGATATAAATGTATTATAAAAAACTTTAATACATTCGCATTCGTCCCATGTACCTATAATGTACTTAGGATCGTTTTGCATTATTGTTTTGTAGAAGTCCACAAGTTCTTTTGCATCACCTGTTTCACTTCCATCTTCTGTTCCAATCATTACCATTTCTGGATTAACCATATCCCATTTCACAGTACCCATAGCAATTAAGTATGGATTATATACAAATCTTGTGTTAGTAATTAATGGAATAAATTCTCTTCTAACAGTACCTGGAAGTACTGTTGATATAAGGACTATTAATTGTTCTTGGGTCGCTACAGCATTTACTTTTTCAAGAATGTCTTTAACTATTGTGTAATCAAAGTCCTTGTTAGGTAAATGGCTGGTAGGTGCCTTTCCATCATACTGCGGGTCATGTGGAGTAGGTACTGCGATAAAAACAATGTCTTGTCCTTTTACAGCATCTTCCATATTGTCAACCATTGTAAAGTTTTCAGGCTCTACTGGATTGACATCATAACCAACAACATCATGGACCTCGGCGACCATCTCGGCGCAGGCTTGTCCTAACTTGCCTACCCCAATGAATCCGATTGAGGCCATTTTGTTCTCCTGTTTATGTCTCTGTACTAATTTCTAGTACACTCATATTTATCAGAGATTTGTTTTGATTTTTAGGATAGTTGGTATTGTTTGTTAGGCACAAACCATTTGTTGATTGGGCATTCAATTGTGCTCTTGTAAAACAATTCTTTATTATGTTTTAGTTTTTCTTGTACAGAATCACTGTGGTAAAGTTCATGTATTTCATCTAGATCCATTTGCATAAACTTGTCTAAACTTGCAACAATTTTATTCATTCTAGTATGATGATGCTGTTCATTATCATAGTCTTCATCAAAGAATTCAGGAAAAGTTTTGTAACCCATTTCTTTAATCTGTGCAAGTATTCCTGGAAATGCAACTAGCAACATTGGTTGTTCGTATAAAAACGTTTTATAAGTTTTTTCAGTTATCAAACCGTTTGCTGTTCCTATGGGTTTGATATTTATATCTGAATTACCTTGTTCATCATTACCATTAAATGCTACAGCAATAGAGTTAGGGTCAAAGAAAGATTCGGTTACAACTTGTACATAAGAATCATTTAATACACTAAATGACGGCTTCATCATCCAATCTTCATATTGCCTATCATACATTTCATAAGTTGGAGTAGTACCTGTGTCGCTGTTTACACCAGTCTGTTTTCCTAGTGTTATATTTTTTTCTATGTAACTGTAATAACACTTTTCTTTATATTTGTTCTCAATGTGATTGACAATATAATCCCTGTGCCAGCACACTCTACCATTAAATGCTACAAAATGCTTATTGCGTTTTTCAACATTAGGCTGAAAATTTAATTCTTCATTATTGCAAAATATTCTATTATAATATACATTGTAAAATTGTATATCTGCTTTTGGTAAAACTTTTTTATAATCTTTAACAGTTAAAAAATTGTTTATATGAATACTGATATTTTCTTGTTTAATTAATCTAGTTTGATCTACTAACCAATTACGTCTTGCCTCTTCATCTAAATTATAGATATCCCAACCATTGGCAAATCTCCATTTAACATTATCAAAGTTTTTACATTTAGATAATCTTTCTACAATACCAAATAATTTATCACCTGTTTCATAATCTAATTGTGGTCTTAAATGCAACCCAAACTGAATAGTAAGATTGTCATTTCCGGATTCAATGAGTTCTTCCAACTGCTCTATTGATCTCATGAGAACTATGTTTCTAGTGACATCTTCTGACATTGGGTATTCTAGTGCTTTATTGCAAAGCCTAGCAGGACGAGATTTTCCTAGTATATCGTCAAACTCTTCCCAGTAGGGAATTACTAGGATATCTTTCATGCAGAGTTTCTTTGAAACTCTTGTATTAGGTCATCACCTTTAAGTTCTTTACCAAAGTAGACTGTATAACCATCGCTTGTTTGTCTTTCAATAAGTCCACTATTGTATTGTATATCCATCACAGAATTTCCGTCTTGGGTATCTTGAGGCCTAGTATCATACCACATGGAACCAAGTGAATGTGCATGAACTGATTTAACACCTTTTGCCCAATCTTCAGCGGCAAGTAATACTCGTTGTCTTTCTACTGTATCGTCGTATTGCGTCATAATAATTATTTATAAAGAGGGTCCTCCGTTATGCCCTATTAAAGAATTTTTCTTTTGTTGCTCTCTCCACTTTAAAAAGTGTAGTGCTACTTCCTTTGTGCTGTGAGTTAAAGTGCTCACAGGTCTTTTTATTTTTTTAGTGCCCAATGTGTACTCCTATTAGTATACCAATTAACAATATAAAACCATCAAATACAAAGTGCATAATAAAGGAGATAGCAAATATCTCTTTCCAATGAACTTTACAAATTTCTAACCATTCTGCTATTTTTTTCATAATCTACTTATTTTCCCTAACACATTATCTACATCTGGGTCACATTGATTTCTCAATACATCATCTGTTATGTCTGTGTCATAACATAACTCTCCGAAAGAATCTAATACTGCAATCTCCCACCAACCTTTTTTAGGTTTCATTTTATTATTATCCTCAGGATTAAGGTGCTCATCATATTGCTCATCGTCTGTGATTATATATTCTGGTATTACACTAGCACCAAAACCATTTGGAAATTTGTATATACGTTGTCGACCACCAAAATGATGTTTGGTATCGCTTACTAAAAATTCTTCCCAAGCCTTCATTCGGGTAATTTCTCCGGATCAACTAGTGTGTCATCATCTAGGTGCTGATCTTCTAATTCGTCTTGATACTCGTCAAGCATTTCCGTGACATAAAAAGTATTATCTAAATCTTGTCCTGCTGGATCTGTTTCCCAAAAACTTCTTGGCTGATCAGTAATAGAGAAATCACCATAGTGATTAGAACCAACAAAGTCATTTGCAGGTTCATAATACATACAGTGAATATCAACATCTGGGTTTGCCTCCTCGTAATGCATAATAGCATTTAACGGTGGTGACCAGGCACTTTCAAAATAACCAACAATAGCAGATGTGCTCTCATTAATCATTTCTAATTCTAAATTACTGTCAGTTAAAGGTACGTCCCATTTAGTTCCCCATTCATCTACTGCTTTGTGATAATCCCATTCGCCGATTGGGTGTAAGGCACTTAACAATCCTTCATCGGATTCGTCACTTGCTTTACTCCATATTGCTTCAACCTTATCAGTAGGTCCTTCGATTACAATATGATTATTACACCAATTTGGCATTTTTCTATAACTTCTCCCAAATAATAACACTAGTACCAATGCTTAATAGAGCAAGATAACCAAAGTAAATAAATCCAAAAATTAATTCAGCCATTACAGTTTCTCCCCTAATTCAAAGCCACGGAATGTTTTAAATCTTGGAAACCTAAGGCTCCAAGTATCTTCTGCGTCCTGACTTTGCGTTGCCGCATCGGCTCTAATCTCAACTAACTGCCCAATAACAGCATCTTGGTTTGCCCAAATTTGCTCTCTGTTTTCATCAGTTAGTCCACTACCAACGTTAAGTCTAAAAAACTTACCATCGTCTTCGCCTTCTACAACAAGAGCACCAAGTAATCCTTCATTCTTGCCTGTGCCTTCTTCTAGTGCTACAACACTTAAGGTTACTTCAATAAAAGGTTTGATCTTTAACCAAGCATGTGAACGTTTACACTTGTAGCCTTCGTTAACAGGCTTAATCATTAAGCCTTCGTAGCCTTCTTCTAGTGCCTGTTTGTTCATTGCTTTAAAACTTGCTTGGCCTTGCTCACTGTCTAAATCTAAATTGATTGCTTGAACAAGTGTAATTCTGTTATTAAAATTAGCCTGTTTACTAATTAAACGTTCACGTCTTTCGAATGCAGTCATATCAGTACCACCTGCATTAAACTCTTCAAGTGTAAGCATATCAAATACTGCTAAATATGAATCCTCAGTCTGAGCACCTTCTTTTCTGTGTACTTGCTTCATTAAACTTTGAAAGTCTTCACTCATTACTTCGCCATCAAACACTAAGCCTTCGAACTCAGGCTTGCTCAATGTTTCTTCAATGTGTGGAAAATTAGCAAGTAGTTTACCATTACGTGAGTATAATGTAGCACTACCGTTTTGCACGATAGCAATAACTCTGACACCATCATACTTGTATTCGATAAAGCATTCGCCTGTAATCTTCTTAGGATGTTTAGCACCATCATGTGCTAACATACAACCAAATAGTGGAATAGTATCCTTTTGTACTTTGTTAATAAGTTTAGCACCAGTACCACAACGTAGGTCTTTAATTAAGATACGTCTGTACCAATCGTTCCATTGCTCGTTAGTTGCTAAATCACATAGTTCTTGAATAGCATCTCTGGCCGCATGTCCAGTAAGTTCTCTTGCAACTAGCATATCAGCAATTTTATAAAACTCTTCTGGAAGTATGCCTTTGCCATCTGCTTCACTGAATGGTACTTGTTGTACACCAAAGGTAACTAATGGATCTAAGGCATACTGAATACCAGTAACAAATTCACTGTTATCAATGTTTTGCTTGATAACGTCTTGCTTGAATAGAGAACTATTGTTGCTCTCTAATTCTTGAATTATATTCCATGTATTCATAAAAACTCCTACCTTTTTAATTTATACAACTATTATACTAAAAATGGCACTTATGGTCAACCTATTTTACCAAATTTTCTGGCCTTGTTTTCCTATACTCAGCCATTGTTTCTTTGATCATTGTTCTGTATTCACCCATTAACTGCCAACCATTTAGGTCCCCAGTTGTTTGAATATCAAAACCATAGCCTGATTTCTCACTTCTGTTTGGTCTGTAAGAAACTTGGGTGACTGGGCCAAATACTATTTTGTAATACTTTTGCTCGTAGTAGTCGCCTCTTTTATCACCCGATACCCAAAATGCATTTTCCTTACCTTTCACTGGTGTCATTTTAGCACCAGTACAATGCTTAACAAATTTTTTAAGTTGCTCAGTGCTTTGATAGTCACTTGCAAGAACAGTTGTATTTCTTTGTTTAATCATTACGCCGCCTCCTGAACTTCTTTTTTCAGTTGGGCATCTTTTTGATCAAACCAACCATTCTTGGTCTTGTACTGACATTTGTAGTCTGATCTACCTTGCTCCTCTAAAGGAATCCATTGTTCAGCCTTGCCTATGATAGCACGGTTCCAGTGGCTATATTCAGGATTGGGAGTGTGATGGGTACGACATAACCAACGGTCTCCGCCCCAGTAAAATTCTACTGGAGTTTCCCATGGTTCGCAAATTGGACCTTTGCCGTCGCCATTTTTACCAAGGTCACGGATCTCCCAATCCAGGATATATTCTTCTGAAGCCTCATTCGAGTATTCGATCAATTTGGATAAGGTAGGGATACCTTTATGAGCAATCTTGTTGATTTGCTCAGAAGTAAGATCAGTAACAAAATAAGTGCTACCACCCTTATACTTCCAGTGAGCCTCACTTACACCATGCTCATAATTATCATCATGAGCGGCATAGTTCTCTCTGTATTGGGTGTTTATTACTAAAGTTTGCATAATTAAAATCTCCTACCTTTTTAATTTATACAACTATTATACTAAAATAATGGGTCGAGGTCAACCTTTTTTACCGGTTTTTTTGGCCTAATTTGTCTTTAATTACACCATTTATATCGGTGTATTGTGTATTAAAATACTTTTTGGCAGGATATGTAGGTGGCATCCAGTCAATGATTATAGTTCTTTTATATATGAATTTAAGCCAAACTTTTTTGCCATTTGTTAATGTGCGAGGCTTCCATGCAAATACTTTGTACCAGTTTGAATATCTTGGTTGGGTTGGGTCATGGGCACTCTGATCTAGTGGCACTAGTCCTCTCTTAGTGTAACATCACCTATCTTAAGACCGATAGTGTTTTGTAAGAATACACCTCTATTTTTGCCTTCTGGCATGAATCTATAACTTAATGCATCAGCAAGTAATATTCTTCGATCACCATAAAATTGTTTAAGTGGCCAATCTGACATCATATCTATATAAGGATCTGAACTAGGCTTTGGCATTTCACCTATATTACGACTTGGGGAATCATCTTCATTCATCCAGTCTTTGTTGTAACCAAATGTTTCAAAGTCCCAATCATAAAACTCATACACCATATCTAATACTTCTTGTGTATTTTCTTGTTGTTCATAAATTAGACGCCAATCCATTTCGCTTTGATTTAGTTTCCTTGTCCATGGAGTTCCATTTTGCATTGCAACATGTTTTACATATCCGTAATCCTCGTGGAACTTCTTTCTAGTGAAATCATAAATTTCTTCATAACGTTCAAAACAGCCTATGTAGTCTACTCGTAATTTTGCATCTTCATCAACTAAGTAAAGTATCTGTGGTGTTTTATGCATACCCCATAAAGCAGTTACAGTTACAGGATCTAAGTATGTGAGTAAGTTAGATGCATCTTTAGGTCTGCCTTGGAACCTCCAACGACACCAATACTCGAATGTCATATCAGAAGCCGCTAATGCACCTGCTCTACCAAATCTCCATAAACTTACTTCTCTAGCATAAGGATTTCTAACAATGGATAGTTTAGTATTTGCATCTGCATTGTCTAAAAAATAACATGCAGTTTGCACAGGACTGTGATTGTCAAACAATTCTATGTCTGTGTTAGTGCCGTAATTTTCTAAAAATCTTTTGTAAGACGTTCCGCCTGTTCTAGGTATGTGTATAAAAAGTAAATCTTGTTCAGGTAGGTAAAACATTATTCGTCAAATTTATCTAATAACTTTTTTGTTTCCATCGTAACAAATTTTTCTACCTTTTGAATATTAAGAAAAACTTCTACTGATGTGGTTTCTTGATTCCATATTTTTGAGAGAGGTGAATCTACACTTGGATTTAATGGTATAGGGCCATCAATTTCCTTGCCGGTTTTCTTACTAATATTTCCGTTCTTATCAGTCAAAATAATCTCATCGACAAAGACATTAGGTATCTCTGTCGTAAAAATGTCTTTCAACAGTTGGTCGAAGTTGCTAAGTTGGGAATTGTGAGTAAGGATTATTTTCCTTTGGCCCATAACTCCCTACTTAATTGCTGTCTTCTTTGGTCTGCCTGGTTTTGGCTTTGGCTTTAATTCAGGTGCTCTTGCGTATGCTTCTTCTCTTTTACTGTTAGCATCTGCGATCATCTGTTGTTGAACTCTTTCAATATCTTGTTCAATCATATCCGCTTGTTCCAATAAACCTTTAGCAATTCCTAACTGTTCGTCTGCTTCTCTTTCTGATAACTGTCTAGGTCTTTCAACTTGATTAACTGCATCAATTTCCGATGTGTCTGCAAATTGAGGTTTCTCGTTTTCTTTACCTTCTTCAATCTGTGAAATAGACTTATTTAGTTCTGCTAAAGGAACTTCATCAGTTGGGGTAGGACACATTATAACTTCACTTACTGGTGCCTTTGTAATCATCCCATCACTGTGAATAGCCTGTAGCATAATTCTGCCATCACTAAAGTTTCTACCGTTAAGTACCTGTGCTAAGTCACTATTTGCCTGTGCTTCATCGCTGTCTACAACAGACACGATTTCGTCGTGTTGTGTAGTACCAAGTTCGCCAGTCATAATTAATAGTGCGTTTTCAGGCTCGCCTGGTACTTCTCTAAAAAGTACTAGACATTTACGGTCATTCCATTTAGCAACGTGTTTCATTACTTTAGCCATATTATTCTCCTTCTGCAGGAGCCTCTGCCTCTGCTGGTGCATCTGCTTCTGCTTCTGCTTGTTGACTTTGTGCAACTATGCTAAGAAAATTATTTAACCTATCAAAAACAGCACCTACTTGTGATGCTTCTGCACCCCTAAATGCTCCTCTGCTTACTGCTAAATCAACGATTTGTAATAATGCATTGAGTTCCTCAAGGCTTAGTGAAGCCTGTTGTTGCTCAGGTGCATCTCCTTCTACTGATTGTTCAACTTCTTCGTTTACAATCTCTGTGTTTTCTGTATCTGCCATTTTTTCCTCCAATGGTAATTTACAAGTATTATTTATTAACTGATGTTTTTAAGTGAACGATAAAAAGGTCTCAATTCCTAGTTGATTGTAGTTATTAAAGGTCATTTTGGCACCACTAAGTGTTCCGCCTTTGCCACTACCTGTATCTAGGAAAACTACTCTTTCTTCTTTTTTTGTCCAATACACTAAAGGCATTTTTAAGTTGTCTTCAAAGTTAGGCTCACTTTGTAATGGTGATCTATCGTGTCCAACAAATACTATTTTACCCTTAGGTATTGCTTCTGCCCAGTCGTAAACTCTATGAGCATACATTTGACCGTTGTATTCAACCTGCTTTGAGTTATCAACTTGACCGTATAAGAATACACTTTCCATAGACTTCTTGGTTATCTTTTTTGTTTCCCAAAACTCAGGGTGTACACCACCGTGTGTAAAGAAAAAGTCTTTGTAAGTAGCATAAAGCGGTTGCTGAGATGCAACTTCTAATACTAAATCTTTAAAAAGATCTATACCAAAGTCTACTCTTGCAAGAGTATCTCTTTGAGGTTTGCCTAATTTAACGTCATTGCCTTTTGCCCAACGATAAAGTTTGTTATCGTGATTACCTTGTATAATAGTACCGTGTCCAGCATCAAGTATTTCTTTTGCTAGTAACATGGTTTCTAAAGGCTTTGGACCGTAATCTAATATATCACCTAATTGCAAGTAATATAAATTGTGTTTACGAGCATATGAATATGAAGTAGCAAAGTCAGAGAATACTGAGTGAACATCGCCCACTACTAGTAAACCTTTGTAACCTTCTAAATTAAGTTCCATAACTCCTACTCAACTACTTAATATACTATAATTATACTAAAAATAAGGGGTAAAGTCAACTGCTATTTCCAGTAACTTTCTAGTTTGCCTTCTCTAACTAAGTCCTGGCTCACACAATGTGGACCACCTGCTAGTGTTCTCATATGACGCATTTGAACTGGCACTGGTGTTACACCGTGTTTTTCCATTGCCTTCATTAAGTGTATCTCATCACTTGGTACTAATACATGCTGTGGGTCTATGCTGAGTACATTCATACCTATCCAACTACTTGCTGGAGCATAATCTTCTAAACATGGTTGCCCTACACACATATCTTCGTCATACCAAATAATATCCCAACCTTTGTATATTGCTGGCACCTTGTCTGCATCAACCCTACTGGCATTTAGAATAACTAGTCCAGGTCTTAGTGGCATAATGGTACTGTCAACATGAGCCCAACTGTATAAGTCATGCATCATGTGTACACGAAATTCGGGGCCTAGAGCGTTCTGTAACCACCTAGCACCCATTTCATTGCCTGTATTGGATATAAGGTACAGTATATCATAACCCATGCGTATGAGGTTAGCAGGGTCTAATATAGGCTCATTGTTGTTTACACTTGGGTCTCTGCCTGGCTGTATTTTAAATAAATCATCTTGTAAACGTGGCTTAGGCATCTGTAACCAATTGGCACCACCCATCATCTTCTCTTGAAAGAGGTCTCTGAATAGAAAAGTTTCATGGTACCTTGCTCTCAAACTCATAGCACCTTCTATGATTTTGTCACCTATCACAGTAACACTATCACGTGGACAGTATGCTTCATATTGGTCTGTGTCCCATAAGCCGTTGCTAACGTTCGCTGTAAAGTCTATAGCATTTAGGTTAGGCCTATGTACCTTTACACCGAAATCGTTGCTTAGAACGTTACACAATGCGTCTAAGTCCTCTTCTGCTTCGGTATATACATGCTCTGGGTATCTACCCTTAGGCATTTGTGCATACTGTTCAGCACTTAGGTTGGCATAGTTGGTTGCGTGGTGCGAAAGGTCTCCGTGTGGAATGTTGGCGTCTACGGCCGTTCCTATTATTACTTCTTTGAGAGTGTCCCATTCATTACAGGACCATAGATTTTTATTCTGCGTCATGTGTAGTATTTACTACAACTGACTCAATACTGCCTATATTATCTGGTTTTTTACTAGGTGCTCTTGCTAACTCTATGAATGTGAGCATGTCGCCTGTATGCTCAAAGTAAATTCTCCATATGTTATCACTACCAAGTGTAGACATATGAAGTAGACCTTGCCCGTGCTCATCGAAGTGCGACACTAAATCAAATATAGTGTCGTCTTCCATTGTATTAGAATAAATGCAAATTTTGTTTTTCATTAGGTTCTCATAGGTTAGAGTACCTTTTAAACCTTCTAGTTCACCTACACCTAATTTTTTACTTACGTGAATCTTCATGCTTTATACTTCACTGATACGCCATATGGTGCTTCTGGAGTTCTACCACCGTAGCCAGAGCCATGAATAATAAACAATGTATCACAGTAGTCTTCATCACCCCAACTACCCCATGGGTAACCATCTGTGAATACAATTAACTTCTGCGGAACAATGTCTTCTTCTTTGAGTCGATCAAACATACAATCAAACTCAGTACCACCACCGCCTTCAATTTCAATGTCATAAATGTCATCAACGTTAGTTGAATCAAACTCATGAATTGTGTATGTAGATGTATCAAAGAAACAAAGTCTAAGTTTAAAGTTAGTGTATTGCTCCATGCAACCTTTTACTTCGCTTAGAAGGTCTCTTAGCATTTCATCTGACATAGAACCGGAACTATCAATAAAGCAGAACACATCTAAGTCTGTGTCGTAGTCCATACCTGGTAAGTATACTCTTTCAGCAATACCTTTTCTAGCAGGTCTCATAAATGTAAAATCATTCTTTACAACACTTTGAATATTAGTTGCAAGTAACTCTCTCCAGTCTAACTCAGGGTTAGTAAGATCTTTAATCATCTTCCTAACACCATTAGGAAGATCTTTATTACCAGCACCTTTGGCCGCATTCATTACTGCTTCTTTAACTTCGTCGTTGATCTGCTGTCTTTCTTCCTTAGAATATGCTGGTGGGCCATCTTGCTTATCACCACCATCTACATTACCTTGTGCACCTTGACCATCGCCATCTTCCTCGCTATAGTCCAAATGCATATCAAGTGTTTCTTGGGTAACATGCTCAGCATTTTCATACAAGTCATCATAGATCTCATCTGAAATCCAGTTCTGATATTTGTAATCAAAACAAATATTAACTTTGGTAATTCTCTTACCAATGTTGTTTTCTACTAAGTCCATATTCACAACATAGTCATTTGCTATGTTCCAAAGACGAGGATCTCTGTTACCACGTCTGTCCATATGGTCATAAACATTATGTAGAACTTCGTGGCCCATCAAAAAGATCAGTTCGTCATCATCTAACGAATTGATAAACTCAGTATTATAAAAAAAGTATCTGCCATCTGTTGCGGCAGTTGGGCACCAACTTGATGCTTCTTGTAATTGTAACCTAGTTGCTAAGTTACCAAAGAAACCATTCTTAAGAAGCAGTTGCACTCTAGCAGTAATTAATCTGTCCTTTACTGCTTGATCTGTATTTTGTGCTAAATTGTTCATTGTGTGTTCTCCTACAAACTATACTTATATTATACTAAAAATTACCTGGGAGGTCAACCTATTATTTGGATAAAAAGGATGGGGGGACCTTGTAGATCCCCCCTTAGTCTGTGCCGCTTAGTGTAGGTTGTAGGAGTAACTGGCGACACAGAGACTAACTAGTCGATGTTCATGTATTTGCCGTATCGATCAACCCACTCATCAATACGTTTTACGTCTGCAAAGTCAACATCAATGTCATACTCGCTCAATGCAATTTTACAGCCTAATACACACATCTCAGGTTCGAAGTTGTCCATTAAGAAGTTAATGAAGTTATTGAAAGCCTCTGTGAGTTCTTTCTCTTCACCATTGTCTTGAATGTTCTTCAACTCATAACTCATACCAACTGTAAGAGCATACTTAGAAGATATCTCAAGTTTCTTCAACTCCTTGACCTTACCTGAAAGGATTTCAGATGGCTTAGGAAGTTTAGAAGCATTCTTCTTATGGTTCATAAACTTGATTGCCATACCTTCACCAACCAAACCAGTTACAATGTCCATTTCCTCTTCATGAGTCATGTCACTGTCTTCTAGCATTTGGCTAACGAATGCCCAAGACCTAGGAGTAGCAAAACTCCTGCTTGAACTCTTTGGATCAAAGTCAAAAAGGTCTTGTTTAGCAAAAGCCAAGTAACCAACAACATCTGGGTTGATGTCATTATCAACTGCCCAAGACTGCCAATCGTCATGATTAACTTCAACTTCTAAGTGAAGGAATCTGTTTGCTAAAGGACTTGGCATCCTGTAAGTAACACCTTTATCAGTGTCTCTATTACCAGCCGCCGCAATTACCACGTTATCTGGTAATACATATTGTCCAACCCTACGGTTAAGGATCAACTGGTAAGCAGTTGCCTGCACACTTGGAGGTGCAGAGTTAAGTTCGTCTAAGAACAAGAAGACAGTTTCATACTGACTAGCAAGTTCTTCTGATGGTAGTTCGGCAGGTGCCGCCCACATCATTTTGTTAGTGTCCTCATCTCTGTAAGGATACCCTTTGATATCTGTTGGGTCTAGCAAAGCCATTCTCAAATCAATTAAAAGGTTGTTACCTTCTTCAGCGATCTGAGCCAGTACGTCGGACTTACCAACTCCTGGAGGACCCCAAATGAATACAGGACGTTTTTTAGAGAAAGCACGTTTGATGTGGTTCTTTGCCCTGCTTAGTTTTACTGTTCGAATGTTATCTGACATATAATTACTCCTACGAAATTATTTAATATGTATATATTATACTAAAAAACCTGACCTAGGTCAACCTTTTCTTTCTTATTTTTTAAATTAAAAGTTAATTCAACCAAGTAGCCTAATGCTTGTAACTCATCTAACCTAAGGAAAACGTCACTATCAGAATAAGTTTTAGGGTCAGATATCCAATTATGTTTACCTGCCCTAGCACTAAATTTATCTAAGTAACGGATTTTATAATCCAAAGATTCGACGTATTCCATTATGCTACTTGTTGAACTCCTGAAAGAACATCAGAAGTGATGTCCTTAAAACCCCAACTATCAACAATGTGATATGAATCATCAACTGAATCAAATACAATGTCGCCAACTGAAAGAGAATGCATGTCACGATATGTAACAACCTCACCATCTTTCCTAGTGAACGTCTTCATTTTGAAACCACTTACGAATGTGTCGAACCACTGATCTAAACCAGTGTCGTCATCATAGTAGTAACCATTCAAAATTTTGAATACTTCTTCTAAGTTGCTGTCTTCAAAGTGAGCAACTTCACAAACTTGGGTATAATGATTAAACATTTCTCCCTTGAAACCTTCAGCACCTCGCATCACTTCCATGTGTGCGTTATACTCAGGATATTTTTCAGCGGCACCTGTGTGTCCTCTGTCGTTAGAATTAACGAAATCTGTAACTTCGTCACTTAACTTGATTTGAAATACTTTGTACATAAAAACTCCTACCTTTTTACAAATTATGCATATATTATACTAAATTTTGGGGTACTGGTCAACCTATTTTCAGTAAAAATTGTATGATTTTCGTACAAATGATAAATACTTTTGTAACATAATTGTAACATAGAGTTTGGTATTCTGTAACAGAGCCCAATAGGGATGAAGTTACTGCAAACCTACTAGCAGTTATGTTAGAATATCACAGGAGAATAACATGGCGAAGTCCTTAGGAATAGTAGCCAGTGCAACTCATCGTTTCGCATTGGTCACTTGGAAAAAATTAGATACACTGATGAAATCAGGTCGTATGGAAAACGTGCAAGATATAATTGCATCGTAGACACAACCACTAAAAAAGGGTCCTAGGACCCTTTTTTTATACAGTACCTAAATACTTACTTTTCGTTAACGAATGCGTAAAGTTCTTTGGCTGTATTGATTACTTCCTCCGGAGAGATCCAGATAACCGGTGCTGATTTACCTTCTCTGTGATCTTCTGGGATACTGTAAAATGAATGTACTTCCTGGTCTCTGTTATTTTCTAACATGCCCATTGCCATTCCTAAGATATCGGTTCGTAGTTCGAACCCACTTTTTCCTTGTGACATAATTTTCTCCTTGTGTGTCAGTGTGTATGTACGTTAATGTACATTAATATTTACTCAGAGAGATCGTCTTTGGTAGGATTTTTTGGTTTGCGGAGACCTTGTAACCATTTCTCCAAGTTCTGACCTTTCAGTTTAAGTATAACAGAATCCTTTTCGCTGAATAGCACTAACTTTTTATTGTCTACAAAGTAAGGCCATTGCATAGTTTGATCTAGTTTAACTACTGCTTTGTTTGATAATTTAAAGTTATCTAGTTTAAAATTATAGCAAGTAAAACTCTTTTCCATAAGTGTTAAACCGTACTTGGTGAGTCTAACTCCTATAACCTTGTTACCTCTAATCCTGTGATTTTTAAAAAACAAAGGCATAATGTCAAGTACAGAATACTGACTAATATCTAATTCTTGTTTGATTTTATCTACTATTTTATATTGTAAACTATTTTGAATTGCCATTTTTGACTTCATCTTCACTTACAACAGGCCCACTTTCTAATTTAACTACACAAAATTCTTCTGTGTTAAATTGTTTGTTTAGCCGCTCTGCTAAGTTAAATGCATGTCCAGGATTAGAAAAACTAGTTTTCTTATACTTTGGTCCAGGATAATCTAAGTAAGAATGCATAGTTCTTAGATTAATTGGCGAACCTTGAAAGAACACACTAAAAACGTTTCCAGCCGCTAGTACCTGCTCTGTTTTATAATTTGTAGTATCGTGATGCTCTAAAATTACTGTTGGTTTTGGTCTACTCATGTATGTCTCCTGTACTTTTATTTATCTAAAATACAGTTAAAACATACTTTAATTAATTAGTTTTGACCTAAGAAGATGTTGAAAACCTCCTATTCTTTCTCCATCTACGAATATTTGTGGTACAGTATTAACGTTATCTCCGCAACTTTCGTAGAATTGTGTGCGTTTATCGTCATCATCTAATACTGTTTCTGTGAATTCATATCCATTAAGATCTAACACTTGTTTTGCCATAGTGCTATAAGGACATGTAGTTTTTGTATATATTTCAATTTTCATTTTGCTTTAACATATACCAAGTAAATTTAGCATGGTCTTCTTTTGTTTTAAAACTTACAAATGCCCTATCGTCTTTGTGTGGTTCGGTAATATAAGGCTCAGTTCTTTTAAACCACCAACCAAATCCATTTGTTATATTATCTTCGCACCATTTTAAGTAATGATGATTAATACCATAACTAGGCATTTTGTAATTGTATTTATATTTGGCGTTGTATGTACCTTTGTTAAAACTCACGAAACCATGTTGCCTTGTTAAAAAACTAGAACTTGCCGCCATCGGCATTCAACGTTAGGCTTTTCTTTGGTTTTATCTCATCGACTTTTGATACGTCTTGTAATGCTTCAAGTAAATCGTTAATGTCCAATGTTACTTCAGAACTTCCGATAGACTTATAGTATTTAAGATTCTCAATCAGAGTTTTTAATTTCATTTCTTTTGATCTTATTAAGTTCTTTAAGTCTGAATCTTAATTCATCCTTGGTTTTAAAAGGGCCTTCGTAGCCATATTGGAATAGTGTACTTGCTTTAGGACAGTAACCATGTTTCCAACCTTTCTCAAAGTTAATAGCATACCAACCTGCCGCATACAATACATCGCTGTTTGCAGTTTTACTGAATAGTGGTACATCTTTTGTGTACTCAGGGTGGTCAGGTGTAATAAGTTCAGGTGATGGAAAAGGTATTTCAAATCCTGCAATAAACATTTTATCTGGTTGTATTGCACTTTCAACAGTTTGTTGCTGGAATACTCTAGCACCAAAGTACTTTTCTACTGCTCGATCGCTTTTAAATTTTTCCTTAATATCACTTGCCAAGTATTCATAATCACCTTGGACATTTTGATATAAGACACCTACGTTCCCACGATGTTGATCTATTACTAGCCAACTTGCATCATCAACCTTCTTAATTGTTGCTTTTTTACTCATCATTATTCTCCTTAATCAACTCTCGTTGTCTTGTTATTTGTCCTGTTCTTTTATTTGTTGTTGATGTACATTGAAATACTGTTTTACCTTTATCAGGTGATTCAAATGTAACCAACGTTTCCTCTGGACCATACTTAATGGCATCCCATATTTTTCTTATTGTTTCTGACATGCGTTAAGTATTTCTCCAAATTCTGTTGCGGCATCTGTAAGTTTAGGCATATTCCACTTGTTACAGAATTTCATAAAATGTATTCCTACATTTTGCACTTTGTCTTTGTTAGATGATTCGTTAAATACTTCTCTAATAGCAGTTTTAATTTCATCTGGTTGTTGTGTAAGATCAATAAGTATTTTATTACGTTCAAAGTCATCTATTACTCTGTGCTCTTGCTCATTGTGATCTACCCAACGTTGTAACATAAAGTTATTGTAGTCAAAGCCTCCACGTTCCATATCAGCATAGGCTTCTAGCATACCTGTTTTGTTTTTACTGCCTTTCTTTCTAGCACCTGGAAAAGCAGAGAAGATGTTATCTGATGTATCACCTCTTACACACTTTTCAAACAGTAACCATTTAGGGTCTGGTACTGCTTTAGGCTCTTGTGTCTTTTTATCAATAGCACGTTTCATAGTCTTTGCTTCGTATATGCCATCTATCTTTACTATTTGGTCTGTTACACCATTATACTGACTGATGTTATTGCTTATAAGTTGATAAAAGTCACTGTCTGTGCTAACAATAACGTGTTCGTCATTTGGGTGTTCTTGTGTCCACATAGCAATTAAATCATCTGCTTCAGATTGTGGTTGATGTAATACAGTACAATTAGTCTTAGTCTTTAAGTAATCAACAAAGTGATCGTATGCTTCAAAAAATATTTCATCTTCTTCTTGTTGACTAGGAGACCTTTGATCCATTGTGACCTTTCTATTCTTCTTGTAAGGTTCGTAAAAGTCTTTACGCCATGAACGTCCTTCTAAACAGAATATTACATGATCACCATCAAACTCTCTCCACACTTTCTTTACACTATTAAACATGATGTGCATTGCCATACCAACTTTCATATCAATATCGCTAGTACGAGCAGTCACATGTTTTGCTCTAAAGAACATGTTAAGTGTGTCAACTAAAATGTATTTCATTATTCCTTCGCTTCTTTGTCTTCGTCTGTTACTGTTATGACATCATTACTGTTAGGTGCCATATCCTGCATACCAAAGTCCATGTCAGCCATTTCTTGTTGCAGTATAGTTCTGCACAAATCGTTAAACCATGCATTTACAATGTCGTCATCGCTTTTGCCACTGTAACCGTTTGTCTGTAACATTGTAACAAATTGCTCGTTAAAGTCAAGTTCAACAAAGCCTTTTTTAGGATTTATTGGATCAACATCCATTTGCAATACGTTTACATAAGGCTTATCTTCAATAGTAGCAAGTTCTTTTTCTAACTCGCCGCCAGTTAAATCTCTATTAGCAATAGCAATACGTCTATCCTTTTCGCTTTTGAACCATAATTTAGGGTCCATCATATCTTTAAACTTCATCTTTGCCATCTTCTTTCTCCTTTAATTGTTGATAGTATGTTAGGCTACAACTAGCACCACAAAATATTTTAGTTTTATCTGCTGTATGATATTTTATATCTAAATAATTTACGGCCTTGCTACAGATAAAACACTTATACATAAATTTTATTCTTCCTCAACCGCCAAATACATACTTTTTATTGTACAAGGATATTTTCCTTTATTTGTCCAACCTATAGGCGTGATGTTGTCTCCCTTACCAATAAAAGTAGTTCCTGCCCATGAGTTGAATTGCAAGGCTGAAGCATACTGTATGTCCCAGCATCTATTATAAAACTCTACATCTATTTTTTTCTTATTTGTAAATCTTAGAGTTAGTATATTTTCCTCATCATTCCATTCCCAACCTCTAACTCTTGTGTAATTAAATGTGTTAATTTCTAAAGCATCTTTAGTAACAGGAATACCGTGTTCAGTATACCCTATAACTTTGTCATCTGCAAATGCCCATGCTACCCATAAAGGTAATGTGACTATAATTGTAAATTTAATAATATGTTTGTGAAAAAACTCTTCCATTTTATTTTCCTATTGCATTTCCGTATATATGAACGTGGACTCTGCTTGTATAATTGTATCCACGTTGTATAGCCTCATCGGCAATGGTGGCTTCAGTTTGTACTAAGCCTTCAAATGTGCCGCCAACTCCCATAATCCATACAGGGAAATTACAGCCAGCATCTCTAAACAGTTTTACATTGTCTTCCACTTCTTGCCAACTTGCTTCTGAGCCATTAACAACAAACTTCAATTGTCCTTTAGGACTTACTTCAGCATATCTACCAATTACTTCTGGCTGTATTGCTTTCTTAGGCTTCTCACCAGCAGTACTCCATAACTTAGGCGATAAACTCCAATACCATTCTCTGCCTATCCAACCTGTATAATTACGATGTACCCAATCAGCAAATTCATCTGTGATAGGCTTGGTGCCGTTAGTTTCCACAGTAACGTTCATTGGCATATTATCTCTGCGTTTGAACTCTTCTATAATGTTCATCATGCCAGGCTGTGTGTTTTTAAGCATTGGCTCGCCGCCTGTAAAGACCATGTGTGCGTTTTGTTGTGTAACTGGGTGTACAAACTTACCGTGCGGTAGAAGTGCTGTAAGTTCGTCTACGGCTTCATCTACAGTTTTATCAGTGATAAGATGTTTATATTTCTTACTCCAAGTGTAACTGCTATCACAACCTTTTTCAAACACAGGTAAATCAAATACATTAGTGATGTCTGTGATATCTAATTTTTCATATGGTAAATCATATGTGCTAGGGTCTGTTGGGTCTTTTTGTCCAAAGCCATTACATTGTAAATTGCATAGGAAGAATCTCATCCACAGACTAGGGATACCTACATACTGGCCTTCCCCTTGTGCTGAATAAAATGTTTCGCTATACTTTAATGTCATTACTTATCGCAAGAATATTGTTGTTGTAGTTTAATGTTATCCATAAACTCTTTCTTTGTACCTGCGTCATTTTTAAATGCGCCTTTTAATACAGTTGTTTGTGTAAGACTACTATGTGCCTTAACACCTCTGTTCTCTACGCAACCATGTGTGGCTTGTACATACACACCTAAGTGCTCGGCCCCTGTTGCTTTTTGAATCTCTCTAACAATGTCGTTAGCAAGTTCTTCTTGTAATGTACCTCTAGCCGCACACCATTGTGCAATCCTAGTGTACTTACTCAAACCAATTAGTTTGTCTGCGGCAATGATACCAATGTATGCCACACCTCTAACAATCTGATGGTGATGTGAACACATACTTGTGAGTTCACTTCTTACAACCAGCATACCTTCATATCTATCTTCGCTGTCGTTAGGGAAAGCAGTTGCATTAGGCATGTTTTCGTATCTACCAGCCATTAGTTCATTAATATACATTTTAGCAAGACGCCTACCAGTATCATTACTGTTAGGATCATTTTCAGTATCAATAACCAAGCCTTGTAATACATCCTCGAACTTAACCGCAAGTTCGTCAATCAGTTGTTGCTTCTCTCCGTCTTCAATAAAGTCAGAGATATTGTCGCCGGCCCAATGTCTTTTGCCTGCCTCAACTAATCTTTGTTTAATTTTTTTACTTGTTTCCATGTTCTTCTTTCTCCTTTATAGAAATTTCATGTTTAAGTTGTTCGATGTCTTGCTTGAGTTTAAGTTTCTGAAATTTGTGCTTTTTAACAATTTCATCATTATCATAATGATCATACTCCTCGTTAATTGCTTTATCTAACTCTCTGTGCCTTGCTTCTAAGACACTAAGATGATTTTTCAAACTTCTTGATGTACTCATTGTCTTCCCTTAAGATACCATTTTCCCAATTCTCTGCAACATCCTGTGCATAGTGTATCGACTTATCTCTAACGTCAATTTTACCAAAAGCATCACCGTCTTTTAATAGATGTACTATGTAACCAGTACCATCTACATTTACTATTTCTGCTGTTCTCATCTCCACCACTCCTCATACGGAAACACTATCCAACGTTCTTGATCGGGTAATACATTGTTAGCAGTAAATTCAACTTTGTCAAAACTGCTAGACTCTTTATCAAACAATGTAGCATATCTAATATCCTGATGTGCATAAGCCATCTTATTAGTTGTGCTATCTACATAGTCTGTGATTACCTTATCAATACCTTGTAATGTTGTTCCAGTATCATTAATATCGTCAACAACTAAAACTGTTTTATCATTGTATTTAGATAAAATATGTCTTAGAGTCTCCGAATCTTCGATATGTGCGTCTCTAGTTTGCCATCTAAATGCTTCAAATGGCACTTCATAGTAATGACTCATCATTACACCAAAGGCATACGCACCTCTTCCAGGACCAATTATAACTTCAGGCTTGTAACTTTCATGTGCCATTTCTCGCACAATAATTCTACAATCTCTGTTTAAGTCGTCCCAACTATAATATAGTTTATCCATGTTCTTATTATACCATTTTTTGTGGCCAATGTCAACCTATCTTTCAAAGTCGTTTTCTAATAAAACAAAGTCCACTTTATCAAAATCATCTAAGTTTATTTTAGATGCCTCCTCTACAATATCTCTGCCAGTAAATTCTAAAAACAATTTAAGTTCTTTATAAAATCCAGCATCTAAAACAGGATTTAACACTTCGCTATCTCCTGATATATTATATGTGTCGTCAAGAATCTTGCTACTAAGGTTTAAAACAACACCAAATGTCATTTTAAGACCTTCTGATAGCATATCATCAAAATCAGTTATTTTTTTATATTTAAAGATATATCTGTTTAACATTCTTAAGTAGAATTCTGCAGATATTTCGTCAAGTTGTACTGATATTTTATTATCATCAAATTCAACTGCTTTAAACACAGACAAATGACTTTGATCAAAATCTACATTATTACAAAAGAAATGTATAACATCTATTATTTCTTTATCAGTTACAGGAAATTTCTTTTTGATTAAACTTAAATCATCTCCTTTGCCTATTGCACCGACAACTGACATAACAGGTGTACCTGTTCTATTAATAACGTTTACTGATTTACGTCTTCCTATCATTTATTTTTAATTACCTTGTTTTTATTGTCTACCCAAAACTTAGAATGTGCAAACATATCATCTAATGAATATGTTGGTTCCCAATCTAATAAAGTTTTGGCTTTAGATATATCTCCACATAAGTACGATGGATCTCCTGCTCTTCTAGGACCTACTTCATATTTTAAACTTTTTCCAACAACGTTTTGTGCTGAAATTATTAAATCATGAATACTAAATCCTGTACCAGAGCCTAAGTTTACAATACCACTTTCACCGTCATTGCTTAAATGCTCTACTGCTTTTAGTTTAGCATTTGCTATGTCTTGTATATGACAGTAATCTCTAATGCAAGTACCGTCTTTAGTATCGTAATCATCGCCACAAATATTAAATACCTCGTCATTTGTAATTTTATCAATAATGATAGGCATTACATGAGTTGCTGGTTCTTGTGTATAACCATTTTTACCTTCTGGGTCTGCACCAGCGGCATTAAAATATCTTGTACTAATATAATTTAACCCATATGCTTTGCTGTAATCTTCTAACATAAGTTCTGTCATGTGCTTACTCATTGCATACGGACTCATTGGTGTTGGTGTAAGAGTTTCTGCAAATGGTTCTCTGCTATCTCTTTCACCATATACACTACTAGAACCGCTAAAGATAAAGTTTTTAACTCCTGCTTTAACACACATATCTAATAGTGCTTGAGTACCCGACACATTATTTTTATAATACTTGCCAGGGTCAATAATACTATCAGGAACAACATGACTGGCCGCTAAATGTATAACCGCTTGTGGTTTAAACATTTCGAGTATACCTGCTGTAGTTGTAGCCTGAAATTCATGTGGAAATAAAGTAGCACCTTCTGGTAGTGTCCACTTTCTGCTCGTGTTAGAATCTATAACAATTACGTCATATCCAGCACCTGCAAAAGTTTTACTTACCTGTGCACCAATAAAACCAAGTCCGCCTGTAATAACTACTGTTGGTTTATCACTCATCTTTATTTTCCTCCTTTGGATCTAAAAGTCCGCCCCAATCCTCAACTTCATCAACAACATCTGTAAGAGATCCTGCTGGTTTAGATTTAGTAGGTTGGACTACTGTCTCCTTGTTTCCTTTCTTTTCAGTGAAAGGAATACGTTTAATGTTAGGCATTATTTTTTGCGTCTTGAATCTCACCTCTTCTAACTTTCGCTAGTTTAGTAATTTCCATTAATGCCTTCCTTGCTCTTGTTGCCGATGCTTTTACGCCTTGGCCTTCTTTAAATTTTTCGTTTTCACTTACATACTCTTCGAAAAGTGCTTTAATTTTTAAATGTGTCTCTGTCATAATTATCTCCTATGTGTTTTTAAATTGTACAGATTTAATTAAATCGTAATCGGCTCTATAAGCCTGTCTGACTACTGATTTATTAACGTCATTAACAATGTCTATTGATTGCATCAAACGTTTTGTTGCGTCAATGTTGAAACCATATTCATCATTGATTTGATTATAAATATTTTTGTTATAATAAAAATAATCTATGATAGGGTTGGCATTATATTTTTTTATAATATCAAACATATCAATTAAGAAACTTTTTTGTGGCTTAAAATGTGCATCGTTAGATTCTAAATAAAATCCTTCATCACTAAAATTAAAAGTAACATAGTTTGTATGAGGTTCTACTTCTCTCCAACCTAAGTACATATTAATAGTACTGATAAATCGTTCTACTGGATCTCTTAATATCACAATAAACCTACTTGGGCATTTTTCTTCTTCCCATAATGTAATTCTTTTCCAATCGTTATTTGTTTTTTCAAAATCTCTAATTACACTTGTAGCACATTTAGGTACTAACAAGAATGCAATGTCCTCTTTTTTGTTGTATACACAATCACCTGGCATACAATTTGTATATTTGTTATCAATTGATGTTTCCATTGTCTACCTTATTAACGAACTTAACAGAGTCAATTAACTCATAGTCTTTTACATAAACATCTTTAATAATGTCAATATCAACACTTTTTACTATTTTACTAAATCGATTTATATAATTTTGTTCCATATTTAAATTATAAAAATTATTTAAATCATCAATTATATTATTGTTTAACCAAAAGAAATCAATTTTACTTTTGTCCAAACCCTCAATAAAAGTATTTTGCGAAAAAAAGTGTGCATCGTTGCTTTTAAATATACCGTATTTGTTATCCTCTTTCCTAATGTCTACATAATTAGATGTAATCTTTCTAGGGTGCAAATACATATTTACAGCACTTATAAATCGTTCTACTGGATCTCTTAATATTACACAAAATTTATCTATAGTAAGATCTTTTAAAATTATTTCGGTTTTATCAGTAATTGGTTTTAATGCACGTTTTATTGACGAAGAAGCATTCTTTGGTAAATGTAAAATACCAAGATTACTTTTTTCTATATAAGCACCGCTGTATAGCGGATGTATAGAACCATTAATACCAATTACATTGTTCACTTTAAACTCTCAAATACATCAACTAAGTCTTGATCTGGGCCTTCCTCATGATCCTCAACAAAGTATTCCATTTCGCAACCGTTCTCGTTATCCTCGGCTACCGAAATCTTTATGTAGCGATCAGGATACATTGCTTGTATCTCACTCGCTAAATCGTCTGCAATCATTTCACAACTCTTGTAATCTAATTGCAATGTGTCATGTGCATACAGTCTTTCCATCCATCTCTTGAACTGTATAAATTCTACGTCTCTGTCATCATGAAACACTTCAAGCCATACCTTAAAGTGAAAGATGTGTCTGTGTGGATATCCTAAAAAGGATACATCGTCCCAATCGCCTGTTGCTAAATTAGGATCTTCCAAGGCGGCAGGGTACTTGTGAATACCCTCTTTACTGAATGTTACCCAAATACTTCTCACTACCAACCTCCGTCAATTGTTTCCATTACTTCATTCATATGACCTAACAGTTGTGTGATAGGTTCATCGTAGTCACCAATCTCATAGTCAACGTCATCTTGTTCTTTGAACATTGCTTTTATTTGATCACCATACTGAACAATCTGTTCTAGTTGTTCTCTCATCTCATCTGATATTGCCATTACGCCTCCTTGCCTGGATCCCACATAACTAGGTTTTTCTTTTTCAACCTATTAGTTATTATGGTATATCTATTTTGCTCTTCCTTCCATTCCTTTAACCATTTGTGTCCATCACGTTCTGCATCAACAAAGATTGCATTAGTAAATGCTAATGGTAGTAAAATAGAAATATGTATAATAATACTAGTAACAGTATTATAATCAAAGAATCCTAAGTAGTTTGCGGCTAAGAAGCCAAAGAACACACTCCATACAGTAAACAATACCAACATAAAGTATGTTTGTAAACTTGGGTCTTTAATTACTCTTAATGGATTGTATCTCACATCCATTACACGTCTCCAGCCTTTTACAAGTCCCATTACAGTTCTTCTAAATAAACTAGGTCTCTTTACACTAGGTTCTATCATTTCATTCTCCTATTCTATGTGATTTCTCACAAACTCTTTTATTACATGTAATCCTACTGATGCCCATGTAATTACTATTAAACTCCATATCAGTATCTCAATCATCTACTTCAGGATCATATGTTTCTTGGCTATCGTCTTTATGCGGGTTACCGCCTTCGTACCAACTGCCCTCTTTTTCTTTATCTTTCCAACCGCTTTCAATGTGTAATCCTGCTGGGCGACCTTGTTGTTTGATCACTTCTAACTCACGGAGTATTTTAGCAACACCTTCGTCTATTGCTTTTTTAATCTGTGTATTAGTAGGATGACCCATTACCACTTAACTCCTATTGTAACACTTAAAACATTATTGTCAATCGGATCTTCTGTGTAAGTGTTACTAAAACCTAATGATACCTTTTCATTTAAACTATAATTAATTGCTGTTTCATTACGCAAATATGTATCTGTGCCTGTTTCATTTAACAACTTGTTAGTAATATTAAGACTGTCATTTAGTTTATAAAATACCCATAAACTGTTTCTAAGTATTGCTTCGTCTACTTCATCTGTGGTTAAGTATGCAACTGAAGCCTCATGACTTATTTTCCAATTATCATTTCTAAAAACTTTTATACCAATGCCGCCACCAGTAACTATTCTATCACCTGACAATCTCAATTTATCTCTATCATAACTTGAAACACTAAATGCATAATACTTAGGTGTAATATCTTTATTTGCTTTGCCTATAATACTAAACTTATCCATTTTGACTACGTCTTCTTGTTCCTTGTAAACATAGTCTGTTTCTACAACATAGTCAATAAGTGGATTATCCCATTCATGGTCTAGACTTAACTTTAATGTAGTTGTGTCGCTATTAATTTGGGTCCATCCAAATTTAGCATTGCCTGTTGCATTAGCAGGCATAGTAATTAATACTAATCCTACTATAACTAAAATAAACAATACTGCTTTTTTAATTCTGCTCATCGTTCTCCTCTATTGGATTATCGTAATAATCATGTGTACCTGCTCTATACCTTGCTTTCCTTTCAGAAACAAGTACACTACTCATATAGGCAAAGTATGCCGCTACTATAACAAACACTATACCTATAAAAAAATTAACAACTGTCATTAATGCTTCAATCATATTTTGCCTTTGCTACCTTTCTTCTGTAATGCTGTCTGTCTCTTTGTTGTTCAAGACCTAATCCAGAAAGTACTTTTAATGTTCTTTCGATAGTGCCATTCTGATAGTCACTAATCTTACCGATATTGTATTCGCTTAGGTTATCTGTTTTAATGTCATCAAACATATTAGACAGTTTGCTTACACAATCTTCCATACTCCATGGAACGTATAAGTGTCTACCGTTGTTAGCAAATACTTCTGGGAAACTTCTATATGCTGGATATAGTGTAAGTGTACCAAATGTATCGGCTTCACTAACAGTATTGCTTACCCAATCTTGCAATGCACAATTGAATAACACTTTACTGTCTGCTAACAAATTATAGTAATCGTTTTTCTTTAAGCCTGTGTAAATTTTAAAGTTTGCAGTATCACCTTCTTGTAATGCTAATGCTCTATCAACATACTCTTGATCTGAACTTTTAAGTTCTGGGTGTCCACAAAAGATTGCAAACTCAACAGTAGGATCTATTTTGTAATACTCCTCTGCTAAGTCCATATAAAAGTGTGGTTGCTTCTCATCGTCCCAACGTGCCGCAAAGCCTACTCTGTTACTTCTTTCATTAAGTGGCTTAGGATTAGGAACACGTTCTTGCACTTCTTCCTTACCAAACGGTAAGCCTGTTACATATATAGGCTTCTTAAATCCTGCTGTTCTTAAGTGTGCTACAAATTCTTCACTTGCTACAATAATACCTGTAACAAACTCATCTACCATTTGTTCATATCTACGCATCCAGTCAAACATACCTTCTCTAATAAGGAAGTCATCTGGGTCTGTTGTTTGTGCTAAGAACCTTAGGAATACTTTAGGTCTGTATTCTTCTGGAGACTGGTCCATTATGTAAGGTAAACATTCTAAGCCTGGTGTAAACATATCTTCATAGAAGATTACGTCATCGCTTGTGATTTCACCGTTCTTCATTTTCTGTACTAAGTTCATTGTTTGACTTAGACTGTAATAACTTCTTCCATGTGCATCAAGTACACTACCTGTAACGATTGCTTTACTGTTATCAAGTTCTTCACCTTTGATTATTTCATAATCAATATCATGCTTTTTAAACTCTCGCTCGTTCCAGTCTTGTAATTGTAATGTGTATCTTGCTTCATAAGACTCAAGACCCATGTAGAACAATTTACGCATTTTCATTTTGTACAAATTACCTTCCTCCATATAGATTCTCCATATTAGTTATTATATCATTTTTTGTGGCCAATGTCAACCGTTTTTCCTTTTAAATGATGTATCGCCATCTGCGTACTTGTGATTAATTTTGCTGTGATGTTGTTCATCTGCTCTAACTTTTTTAATCAAATCACTTAACTTAGCATCATCCTTCATTTTATAATATTTGATAGCAAGTTTAGGTGCAGGTACATTTGGCACTTCACCACTTTCAACTAATTCTAAATAACTAGTATAACTTCTTACTGCCTCTTCTTCAAAGTAAGCAATCATTCTGTGTGCTGTTTTGTAATCTATTATATACAATACAGAGTAAAATAACATAAAAATAAATTGAGCAAACAAAACCAAATACCTTTCAAACCAATTAGGTTGTGCTATCTCAATAAAGAACATTAAGTGCATTCTTTCATTCTCTGCTTCTGCTAACATCTCTCTTATGTCAGGCCCATACCCAACTTTCATCTTACGCAGGCTTTTCATGTGTAACCACATACCAGCAACCATGCCAGGAACACCTGCTACTGTTTCTAATACAACTGCTCTATGACCATAACGTTTAGCAAAGAATGTATCTGCTATAAAGCGAAAAAACTTTGTCATGCTCATTGCTAACTTGTCTCGCATTAATCAATAACCTCGTCTTTGGTATATTTTGTCCAGTCTGTAAATCCTTTTCTATTTTGTAGTTCATGTAAACTATGACACCAAACACCTGGATTAGTTGCTTTAAAGTCTTTGTCATCTAGTTTAAGTGTAGCATTGTAGTTAAATTGATTAATGTAAGGTAACTTAACACTAATCATTGGTATAAATGTACTATACTCAGTCCAGCCACATTCTAATACTCTTTCTGCTAAACTAACATCAAAGTCTAACGTAATCCAAATATCATCTTTTAAAAGTCCAGTAATAAGTTCGTCCCAACCCTGCCAATCCTTATCAGTTGGAGGGTTGAAACTTTGGTTGGCACCCAAATAGATATGTGGACACCCGCTGTTTAATGCCCTAGCAAGTATTTCTTCCTTAGGCTGATAACCAACTACAAATAATGTTTTTTGTCCGTATGCAGGAGATTGCTCTACCTCAGTACCAACAAAAAACTTTACGTCTTCGTGTCCTTCTCTATCCATTAGTAACTAGTGTACCCCCATTTAATTAACTTATCCTGAAAGTCTACACCTTCTTCAAGGTCTACAAGTCTAACAGGCATTGTTTTACCGTCTTTAGTTTCTACTATTTCCATTGTTGCACCATTCTCCAACACATGAAATTGTACGTCATGCCCTTCGAATGTGTATGTACCACTGTATGCTTTATTCTCCGTCATAATCGGCCCTCATTATATCTTCTTGCATGTCTGCTTCACTGTCACCTGACTCGTATTCTTCTGTTTCGAATAACGAACCAAATGTAGTTTGCTCAGCACTACCGTCTGAGAAACTAATCTCTTTTAAAAATTCTTTGTTATCTTCTAACATTTGTCTTGCATTGGTGTTATTTGGATCTAACACTTCTTCTGCAAAACTATCGAACATCAAAATAGTACCTGGTACATAAGGAGAAGTTTCATTGCTCACACTACTGCCTTTTACCTTCTTCCAGTTCTTCCAATGTGTAGGTGTTCTGTGTTTTTCCATATCAGCAAGTCTGTTTGCTTCTTGCGTTGCTGTAATGTGATTGTAAACACTATGACCCATATAAAGTGCATAACTTAGTGTGTCCCAACTAGTTGTAGTCTCTTTACCATTCCTATTAACATCACCATGTCCTAAAACACAGATGTCACCAACTGTAAGTCTACTCATTATAGGGGAATGTGCAAAAGGCATAGGCATCTTTGATCCTTTGAGATCTTTGTTATCGAATGCTCTATCCATAAAGTATCCGAATCGCTTGGCTCTAAACTCATTATGTGTGTAGGTTTGGCCATATGCTGTATTAACAAAAGGTGATGCCGCATCAAATGATAGTGTAATATTAGGATTGTCATATTTTCTCAACTGTCTTTGGATACTAGTAAGGTGACATGCCCAATTAAGGCGTCCAGTACCCAAGAAGTGTATCCAATCCTTACCTTCAAGTAAACCATCTTCTCTAAGATCCAATAGTCTACTTAACACACTATACATGTGTTTCATATTGATACCAGCGAATGCGTAACCTTCTAAGGTTCTATTCTCATCACCGTATGCTTCTTGCACAAAACTTTTATTGGAAAAATGCTTTACAGCATCATACCATTGTTTGCTATTTTCTTCGTTACTACCACTTAACACATTTAAGAACTTGGTAGCACCTGGTGTTCTGTTCCTCATAAAATAGTCTAAATTAAGTAGACTAATATCTAGTGTGTCTTGAAATTCTGTAAGTCCTGTTCTTTCACTTAGTTTACCAACTGCCGCAAAAGCAGGAACATCTAATGTCATACTCCAGTCTGCTGTATGCTCTAACCACGTAAGTATCTTATTACAAAACTCTGTTCTAGCAGGGTCATTGGGATCTTTTGCATTACTCCAATCCATTTTAATAACACCAGTAGCAAGTTGGAAACCACCTGAGTCTCCTAGTATCATTGTTTTGCTACGGTCTCTGCCTTGTATCATTGGTTCACGTTCGTCACTTTTTACAGGATCTAAGTGTGCGTGTCCACCGGAGTATAGACCCCATGGATAATGATAATAACTATTCTCAGGATCAAGGAAGTTCATGCCTTGTGTGCCTTTTTCAAAGCCTTCAGGACATCTCCATTCACTTGGATTAGCATTCATCTTTTGTAATTGTGTTACATAGAAGCCACTAATAGCAGGCAGGTAAACTGCCCAATCCTGGTGCTTCTTTCCTAAGTCTTCTGTCATGTTTAACTCTTAGCAGGTAATATGTATTTGTATTCGCCTAAACCACTGTCAATAACAATTTGCATTGCACCTGCATTAGCAAAACTAACAGTACAATTAGCACTATCGCTTAGTCTTAGAATGCTTAGTGCTTTATCAATTTCCCATTTCCAGTTACCGGATAGTTCGCCATCGACATTGTTGTTGATTGGTAATTTACCTTTATCACCGGCACCTTCGCCAATGCTAAAATATAATGCACCATCTTCTGTACTTGGAGAGAACACAGGTTCAAAACCACCTAACACACCATTGAAGTAACCTAAGTCTTTTAAGTTCTTCTGTGATGGCACAATAGTAACGTCCCATGGGATCTCTTTCATTGTAACAGATTTTAGTTGCTGATTAATTACATCTGCTAACATAAATCTGTAACTACCAGTGTGTCCTTCTGCACTTTTAAAACTAATTTGTACAGGTATGTCATCTCCGTTTCTGCTCTGTGTTTCTACACTTACTTCAGAACCTTCGTCTACAAAACCTGGAAATTTTAAATATCCATCTAGTACACTCATTCTGCTAAGACCTACTGTTTGATCTACAAAGTCTGCTACAGGATTATGTAGTTTACCTTGCAGGATAACAGTTTTGTCTGCATCCATGGCTTCAATTGTAGTAGACGACTCATCGCCACTAATCTTAACCATTTCAATAAAACCTAAGGCGTGAGTATGCCTTAGTATGTCTTTAAATATATCTTTTATCATATGTTGTCACCTCTTATATTAAAGTTATTATTTAGGCCTTTACACCTAAAAAGTTTATAAATCCTGGCCGTTTGATACCTAACGACCAAGTTAATCATCAAAATCAAATAAACTATGGAATGTATTACTAGTATCTGTCTGCGACAAATCCCATTTTAGTACATTCAATAAGTTTTCTACTTTCTTATCAACTACTGCCTCTTCCATTGCATCGTCATCAAAAGGCAGTTGTTTAAACCAATCTGGTATATGCATTTCATCTGTTGGGTATGCAATACTTGTATAACCCATTGCATTACTCTTTAACCTGCACACAATTACTTTCATACCATCTGTTATTTGCATACTGTATTGATCACTGTTTGCTTTTAACATGTTATTCCAGTTAATACTTGCTCTAACATGCCCAGGAATCATTACTTTCTTTTCGTCTTTGAGTTTTTCTAACTTGTAAAGACTAGCACTCTTGTTCATACTGAATGCTTTATTGTATGCTTCTGTGTAATATGTTAAGTTGTTTACCCTTTTAGGCATACCTTTCTTCCAAGAGTCCATTGCTTTGAACTCCTTCTTAAACTCTCTTACACTTGCAAGTACTTTTGTTTCACCGTCACCGTTTAGTGTCTGCCCTAGTATGTCACTTAAGAAGTCTTGCACAAACTCAGGTGTGTCTGATCTCTTAAGATCTAGGCCCATTACTTTAAGTTTTCCGCCTTCTGGTTGCCAACCTTCTAAGTCTAATACATTGATAGCATACCTTTTCTTAGTAATAAAGATACCTGCTCTACCAACAACTTCTCTACCTGCTTTAAGTATATTACCTTGACTAGTAGAAATGTTAAAGGCCTGTTTAGCAAATGAAGGGAAAGAGTCACTAACTGTATCTGAAATATTATCATATAATGCAATAGCACTATCCATGTCTAACTCAATATCTTGCTTTTTACTAATTTCATGAGCACTAAAATATACAGAGTCAGTATCACCATAAACAATAGTATCGCCTGTGTGATCATATTCGCCAGTCAACATTTTGTTTGTTTCTGCTCCCATGTGTCTAGTAATTGCTCTACCAGTGAGTGTTGTACTTTGTCCTATTCTATGGTCAAAGAACCTACTACCTGGATTACAAATAGCACCATATGTACTGTTAAGTAAAATTTTTCTAACTAACTGTCTCTTATCCCAGAATGCTATGTCCTCTGGTGTTGTTGCTTGTTTCTTTTTAGCCTGTAATTCTTGTCTCTCTGAATACCATTTCTCTAATAGACCGGGTATAATACCTTGTACGTCTGTTCTATATACAGTACCATTTGCACTAATGCACCATGGCTCCTCGCTATTAAACAGCATGTTATACACGTCAGCACCTTTAACACTAATTTCTCTTTTGTCTTCTAAGTCTAATATAAGTGGCTTGTCAACATCTTTAGCCATAACCATTTCATATTCATTAGTACCAAACTTACCTGCCCATGCATCTGCAAATGATTTCTTTTCTATTTGCATTTTTTCTGTAATTTCTTTATCTGTGTACTCTTGCCTTAGTTGTCCTACAATAGTTTCAGGAGCCATATTCAATGCTCTAATGACACTAGGATACAGACTGTTTATGTCCATCGACCCTACCCATTCATGCATACCTTTCTTAGGAAATGCCACATAGGCACCTGCTACTGTATGCCCCCATGGGTTATCTGAATCTTTAGTTCTATTTCTATCAGGAACAACCATGCCACGTCTGTGTGCTTCATTAACTATTGCTTGGTCAATAGTCTGTACCGCACCCATTGTTACTGGAAGTAATACTGTATTTTGATGTGCAATCTCACTGGCAAGACTTATAAACTGCAACTTATCATCTAGTTTCTTAAGTAGCATTGTGTCTTGTATGTTATACTCTAAGAACAGTTCAAAGTCGTGATTGTATAGTCTGTCTAAACTACCATCATACACAACTTTCTTTTCACCTACTTCCATTTCACCAATGTAGTCTAGTCTGTAACTATGACGCTCTTCATAGTTATACTTTCTGTACAGTTGCATATAGTCTAAGTGTACACGACCTACTAAGTCATATGTTTGTGTTTCTCTACCGTGATTAACATATTCTCTTTTAATCACGTTTTTGTCTAGTAAACACAGACGTCTTGTTTCGCTTTTACCTAACACTTTGATAATTCTGTTTACAGTATAAGGAATATCATAACCTTCACTGTTCCAACCACTCAATATATCTGCATCATCTATGAGACTAAGAAAAGCATCTAACATTGCTTTTTCATTACCAAACAATATAGTGTCGCCTACATTATCTGCTATCTTTTGTGCTTGTTCCCAATTAAGTGTCTTAGGCGGAACTGCTAAACAAACAATCTTATCCATCCAGTCTAAGTAAACACTGATACTGGTAATAGGCATAAATGCATCTTCAGGAGAACTATAACCTCTATCTGGATCAAAGTCTACCTCGATATCAAAAAAGCATTTGTGTAAGTCTGGTGCATCCATGCCCAAGTAATGATCTGCTAATACTCTGTTTACAGGTTTTAGATCACTTTCATATGTGCGTTTGTTTTGATACAATGCAACATTACGTTTAAAGTCTTTCCAATTGTTTGCTGTAATCTTACTTACTGGGTCGCCATACACACTATGCTGTTTGCCTTTAGGATCATCTACATAAAAGTAGTATCGCATAGGGTGATCAATAATCTTGCGTTCGCCCTCTTTAGTACGTTCAACGACTCTTACTATGCCTTTGTTCTGTTCAAAAACTGCGTCAACGTAACTCATTTAATTTGTCCGAATATTTTAACATAAATTTATATTTGCTTGCCTCTGTTATAAACTTTGCATATATTTTTGCTACTGGTTTATAACTGCTTGTATAGTCTACTTCTCTAGAAAAGGTTGCTTCTTCACCAAATGCAAAGAAAGGAATCATTGTGTCATGCAGGCGATCTTCGAAGATGTGCTCATAGTCAGCATCATCTGTCCATTGCATGTCAAATAAATATACCTTTTCTACAGTCAGACTCATATTAGTAGTATAACAGATAGAACTATATTGTCAACCTGTTTTTAGTTTATTGGTCCTGTTTTATAAGTGATCTTTACCGACTGCGGCTAGAATAGTTTCTAGTGCATCAAACTTGTCTGTTTCGTCAGTAAATGATGCCTTATGAGCAACTTTAACTGCTTTCATAAGGATTGCAGGTTTAATATCCATTTCTTCTGCTATTGCTTTAACAGTTTCTCTTAAACCTACTTGGAGTGATTCTACTTCGTAAAGGACTTGGTCTCCTTCTTGAACTAGTTTTTTAAGTCTTGCGACTTCTTCTTGATTGAATGTTTTATTGAACGCCATAATAATCCTGTGTGTATGTAATTAATTATCTAAGTATTATACTAAAAAAGTAGATTGTGGTCAAGTACTAATATTCAGTACTGGCCTCAAAGTCCCAATCGACCACATCTAATTCTTCTGCAAGTATATCTGCAATTTTAGTGCCTTCCTCAGCACTAATATCTTCTTCAGTTAATACTTCGTACACTTGTACATCATCTGATTCGTAATGGACTACTTCTGCTTTAACTTTATTGCCACTACCATCAAATGATGAAAATACTTTGGTAGGAACAACACTTTGAACTATGTCAAAAAAGTCAACAATATCATCACGTGATATTTCCTTTTCAACTACAATCCTTACAAAATGTTTTCTTACCTTATCTACCATAGTAATTACTTACCTTTACTAAATGCTTGAGCACCAAAGAAGGCGGCAACGATACCGGCAACTGCTACAAAGTATGTAGCGGCCATGTCACCTAGTATTTCACTTGCTTGATTTAAGCCAGCCAATACTGCTATTACTACTGCAAAAGGATACAGTAACATACCACTTAGTGCAAACCAAGCCATGCTACGTTGAGCATCTCTCATTGCATCTAGATCTTCAAGTTCTTTTCTTTTGAACTCTAAGTACATTTGCTCTTCTGCTTTTGAAACTTTCCCATCTCCATTTGTATCAGCCGGATGGTGTACTGCTGTTGTTGTTTCTTCTGCCATTATGTTCTCCTACTAACTTATGACTGCTCTGTCTGTTACTCTTCTCCAGTTAGTGCCATCGCTAAATGCCATTACTGGACCTCCTGTTTCATTGGTTACATATATCATATGCCCAATGTATGCAGATGCATCAGGTACTGATAATACTGCATATCGTGGAAACTCAACTGGTCCTCCACTTGTTTCAACAACGCCATAGTCACTGTTGACTAGGGCAACTACTGAATCTGTTAAATTACCATAGTCTAAACTGTCTGTTACTGAGGCTGTAATTGCACCGTAATCGCTTACAGTTTCAAATAATATTGATGAAACAGAACCACCTACTGATAGTTTTGCTTCTGACTCATCATATGTAAATGCTGATGAACCATTGAATGTACCTTCATCGTTATATTGAATTTGCGTGTTACTGCCGCCTGGTGTAGCATCTACATTAGCAAAACTTACTGTACCACTACCATCTGTAGTTAATACTTGATTAGCACTACCATCTGCTGTTGGCATAGTGTAAGTGCCGTTTACAATAAGTGTATTTGCTCTTACAACGTTAGGTGCTCCATTGGGTGCTATACTTCCTGTTACATTACCACTTAGGTTACCAACAAAAGCACCAGCACTAAACGTTTGACCATTTACGGTCCATTCGCCTTCTTCTTCGTCCCAGCGAATATAAACATTACTTTCGTTACCTCTGTTTACTAATATTCCTGCGTTAGCAGTTGCGGGTTGGTTTGATGGAAGGTCGCTGTTTAAAACTATTTCATTGTCAGCAATATTGAGAGTTTCTGTATTAATGATAGACTGTGTACCGTTTACAGTAAGATTACCTGTTATAGTAATATCATTTGCAAAGGTATTGTCTGTATCAATTCTAGCAAAACTTGTACTATTAATGCTATCTAATGTGTCAGCATCGCCTACCGTCAGTTTATTCCATGTTACAGAACCACCTGATACAGTTGCAATTTTTAATAGTGTATTGCTTGAATCGAACCAAAGATCACCTGTCGAGATATTACTAACGTCACTAGGTGCGTCAGATGTCCCGTAAATTCTAGAACCGCGTTTTCCAATTCTAAAACTACTTTGCGAGGTACCTTTGGCGTTCATTATGATTGCCATTAGTTACGTCTCTCCAATATGTACTTGTCTAGCATACTGCTAGTCTACATGTAAACATGTAGTCAAATCCTATTAGGACTTAACTATATTTATCTTTTTTATAAATATATGTATGAGTACAGAATACACTAAATGGACTGTAGATAGAATATTAGATACAGCACCAATTGAAACAGATAAACTACACGTTATGGATGTAGAAAATTTTATGCACCCTGATTTGTACGCACAGGTACAAAATTGTATACCATGGAATCAATGGCAAAACGAGGAACTACCAGGTAGACATGGGTATCATATAGGTCCAGACGACCCACAAGAAGCATTGCAAATAGCCACAGAATATGTGTATAGAAACCAAGAGGTTTTAGATGCAATAGGTAATGTAATGAATATGTCAAGTAATGTAAACATCAATCAACCGTTTATGTGGATGGACACAAACAAAAATTCAGTACATGATGTTCACGTAGATCACCCTTCTTACTATTATACAGTTCAGCATTCATTAGCAGATACAGATGAATTTGCACACACAGGTACTATGTTTTGGGAGGTTGATTGTGCTTATGATCAAGCCATAGACGAAGGACTAGATCCTACATTTGGCGAAGATAGTAAATTAGTACGAATGGGACACCAAATGCCTTATGTTCCTAATAGGGCATACATATTACCAAGAAGCAGTAAAGGTTGGCATAGTTGCCCGGACCTTACTGTAGAACCGGACACTATGCAAAGGGTTATGGTTTATTTAATTGCTACTCTTCAGAAAACTTAACTCTGTTCAAGTAAGTTTCAGCACCACGTGACATTTTGCCACTTGTATGATCTTTGACAAATGCAGTAATAGTAATGCTATCACCTACGTCAGCATTAGACTTTTGTGAAAAGAATTTTACAATATTGGAGTTGCCTTCTTTGGCAACATACAAATAACTGTTACTTCTCCAAATAAATTTCTTGTGAAGTATTTCAACATTAAATGTTTCACGTTCATGTAGTCTTCCAACATGCTGACTTTGTTGTGCAAGTTCTTTTTCCATTTTGTTAAATGCACGTTGCTTTTGTCCGTTTTCATATACACTAGGCAAACTTGCAATAATACCAATGTCCTTGTATTGAACAAATTCCTTATTAATAAGTCCTAGGATCGATTTTTCAAAGTCACTGATGTCACGTTTGATTGCTTTTAGACTTAGGCCTTTGAAATATTTAATCATATGCTCAACATTTTCGCTATCGCTTTCAACAACTGAGATATCATTGTAATAGGTATCTAGTGTTTTATCAATACGAGATGTTTTGAATTTTTCAATACCTAAGTGGTTATTGATAATAAACAGGTTAGGCAATTTCTTTTGATAACCGTTTTCATCTTCTTCGATGTTGGCATCCTTTTTGATGTAACCACCATTTACTCTGTTTACTGCTACTGACAATGAAAGAAGATCAGTAAGACTATACTGATCCTCAAACCATTTACCTGTTCTTGCTTTCTTAATATTCATTAAGCGGCCTCTATCATTGAAAGTGGAACACTATATGAACGGCCTCGCATATCTACAATAGCCTTCTTAACATTCACTTTGGTAATAACACCAGGTGTGCGTTTTGTTTTTTGAACAACAAATACATTGTCGCCGACACTTAGACTTGCTTTAGCATTAAGTGTTTTAACAGAATTGGTAAATGCACTTAGTTCGTTAAGTTCTGACAAACTAAAGTTACCGTTTTTAATTGCTTGTTTAATTTCTAAAAGTTCCATTACACATTCCTCAAAACATATCTACCTTCAACAACATCATCTCTGAAACTGCCATCTTTGTTTCTACCAGGTGATGTACTTGCATGAATAACATTTGAATAATCTGCAGGGTTGATACCTGTTCTAGCATAAACACTATCACATACTCTTTTCACCATCACATTTCTGTGAGCAGTATTGACACCAGTTGGATATTCGCTACCTTCTGGGTGATCAATGTTTTCTTCGTGATTGTACCACATGCTTTCTAATCCAGTAAGTTGGATATTGTAACTAGGCAATGCCTTGTCAATCAAAGTAAGCGAACTAATCCAGTAACCTAGTGGTGCTGTAATTTTATCTTTGCTTTGATTTGTTGTATTTAAGTTTTGCATAAAGACCTCCTACCGTCTGTTTTTGCTAAATTATGTATATATTATAGCAAATTCTAGGGTCGAGGTCAACCGGTTTTTACAATTAAATTGTATATTTCTTCCCAGTTTTTACATACACTTGCATCACCTTTGTAATGCATATTGTGTCCATGTTCAACTAAGATACCTTTTAGACCAGCATCTATGCCCCAATCAACATTCTGTGGCTTGTCTTCAATCCAGTATGCTCCAGGATATTTTTTACCAAACTCTAGTAATATTTCATCCTTGTCTGCACCTGTATCTAAACAAATAACTTCTTTAAAACAGTCGTCACCAAACAGTTTATTCAAGTTCTTAGTTCTAAGTTCTTGTGCATAAGGGTCTAAACTCAAACTTGTAATTGCTACAAATTGATATTGATGTTGCTCATGTAACTTTTTAACAAAGTATTGAGCATCTCTAAGTGGAGGCAAAAATCCAATTGCCGCACTTTCATTAAAATTTTTAATTACTTGATCACCAGTAGAGTCGTTTCTAAGATCAAACTTTTCTCTAATGCTGTAATGTAATCTGTGATTTTCTACTGGGAAGTGTCCTCTGTGTTCCATCCAATTATGGAATGCAAACTCCCAATCTAATACCACACCGTCGCAGTCTGTTAATATAACTTTATTTTTCATACATGTATTATACATTCTTTTATCCTCTGTGTCAAGTCAAAAGAAAAGCGACCGAAGCCGCTTTTCCAATGTTTATTTTGATTAGTCTAAACTAAACGATTAAACAACATACTTGTATTCAACAACACCTGTTACAACACCTGCTGTAGGTGTAGCACTTGTTGATCCGTCACTTTGAACGAACTCAAGTTGTACTGCCGCATTTTTAGTTAGCGAACTTGCAAAAGGTAAGTCAATAACATAAGTTCCAACTGCAACGTCGTTAGTTGTATGAGCCGCTAGTACATTACCTGCACCTGCGTTATCTTTAACTAACATACCGTCAACTGAACCACCTGCTATCAATGTTGTAACATTAAGAATCACTCTACTTGCGTAATATGTTCTTCCTGATACGTTAGGTACAGTACCTATATCAAAAGAAGAGTCACTGCTGTTTGCTGTGAAACTTGCTCTTAATGTAAGACCGTCACCACCGTTGTTATCAACATAGTCTTTAACTGCCGCTGATGTTGGTAAAGTAGTATCGTTATCGTTACTACTAATTCCGTCTGCTTCATCAACGAACTTAGTTACTGCAATACTTTCACCACTGTCAGTTAATGTACCAAAAGATACAATTCCTGAAGCAGTTACGTTTACTAGTCCAGTAGCACTACCAGAATTAATAGAAGCAGTTCCGTCTGTTAATGTACCACCTTGTAGTGATCCACTAAATGTACCTGCTGTCATATCTGATAATGTTTGATCCATTGCAAAAGTAACGTCATCATTTGTGTTACTTGAAGTAATGTTTCTTCCACCTAATAGTTTTAACTTGTCACTTGCTAATGCAACTACGTTATCAGCCGCATCATCTGACTGGATAGTCAATGATGTTGCAATTGATACTTCTGCCGCCGCTGTTATACGACCTTGTGCATCAACTGTAAAAGTTGCTACATTAGAAGCATCACCGTAATCACCTGCTGTAACGGCTGTATTATCTAAACCTAATGTTACACTACTTGCGCCGGAGGCTGAAGTTATTCCAGTTCCACCTGCGATAGTTAATGTACCAGTATCTAAGTCTAGAGTTCTTCCTGTACCGTCGTCACCAGTAAATGCTAAGTCATCGTCTCTGTCTAAGCCATCGACGTATGCTTTCATTTCAGTGTTAGCAGTATTTACATACGTGAGCATGTTACTGTTTGCTGTTGTAATAGTACTGTTTAAAGTAGTAACTTCGCCATCAACATAAGCCTTCACACTTTGTTGAGTTGGTACAGCAGTAGCACTATCTGAAGACATATTATCTTCATCTAGGAATGCTGTGATTGACGCACCACTGGCACCAGTAAAACTAGAACCTGTGATTCCAGCCGCCTGCATGTCAGCCGCAGTATAAGTTAAAGCACCTGTTGAAGAACCTGTGAAAGATCCTGTTCCAAATACTACTTTATCTGCTGATTCGTCCCAACCTAAAAATACGTTGTCGCTGTCGCCTCTTTCGATAACAAGACCGACGTCGTTTGAAGGTGTACCAGTTGTGCCTGTTCCTAATTCTAGTAAGGCATCACTGATTGTTGTATTAGTTGAACTAACAGTTGTGGTTGCACCATTAACCGTTAAGTCACCTGTAATGACTGCGTCACCGTTAACAGTAACACTACTTGATGTTATATCGTCTGAAAGTAATGATCCTTGAACGTCAACGTTGGCGGCTCTAATAGCCTTAAGTGTTGAACCATCTGACCCTGTGAATTCGTATCTATCATTAGCACTTACCCACTTAAATCGTCCACCACCTTTGCCAAGTTGTACATCGTTGGATATACCTTTTAGACCAAAATTCTTTACATCTGCCATTTTGATTTTCTCCTTGGAGTTTTTGAGGGTATTCAACTCCCTCTTTCAATTTTTACATTGTTCCGGAATAATGTGTGTTGATGTATTGTGTACTACTATTTATCTTTGAACCAGAAAAACTGGCCTTTAAATACCTTAAAATTTCTGTGCTTTTTTTAAACGTATGTGACTTTAACAGTGGCATTACCGGCTGTTGCGCCGTAATGATTGATTCTGAAGTTTACTTCTAATTCATCTGTATTAGAAGAAGGCCATACATACTCTGGATTTGTTATGTATCCGCCTGCTGAGCCAGGATCGTTATCGTCCTGTCCATGTAAGAAATCTGTATCTACTGTGGTACCAACTTCCATTGTGGCTTCTTGTGAACCACCTGTGAATGCTGTGTGTACTTCGACACTAACACTTTGTATTTTACCACCTGGCGATACATTACCTAAGTCATAATTTTGACTGTTACCAAAGCCTCCTACTGGTGCTGTTACGTTGTATGTGAGCGTCTGTGCGTCGGTATTAGCACTATCCTGGTCACTTACCTTAGTCCAACTACTACCATCATATAAGTATAATGCCCACTCACCAACACCGTTATCTATAACGTATGCTTGGTCACCTGTTGTAGGTGATAGTGAATTTCTAGCACTTATATCTGATACTACTGTTACACTAGCACTTCTAATACCTTGTTCTACATTCATTGCTAATGGGAACATTCCATTGTGTACACTGAAAATACCTGCGTTGTTTTCAAAGTTACCTGTGCTATCGTAAATATCAATTGGCCCACCATCAGTTCTAGTAAGTTTTAGTTTACTACCTGTACTTGCTGATGTAAAAGAAGGTAACCCAGAAACATTACTACTACCTACAAATGGATTACCGTTAGTATCATTAGAATTATTAAAGATGTTTATAGCATTACCGTTTGCTTCTGTGAGTGTTAATGCACTACTAGTAAATGTAGCAGTCAAATTAGGAATACTTGCGGCATTAATATCTGTTGCCATGTCTTCTGGAATAGCAACTGCTATACCGTATGCACTTTGTCCTGCGGCATTAGTAGTAAAGTTTACTGTTGTATTACCACTACCGCCATTAAAAATAGCACTAAATGTTGTATAACCGCCAACTAGTCCGTATGCTGTTCCACTAGCACTTGAAGTCACAGTTGTTGGTGCCGGTGATGTATCTGCTGTTATACTTGTACCACTAAGTCCATTTATTTGACTTACAGTTTCTGATAATGTACTACTAAAGCCTGCTCCATTAAATGTGTGACTTACACCATTAAATTTAACAACTGTACCATCTGGTATTGTTGGGTTTATTGCTGAACCAGTTGTGCTTGTTTCTACAGCATTAGCAATCTTTAAGAACATTATTTTACCTGTATCAGATGTAGTTAAGTCTCCATCTGTATCTGCGTAAATAAAATCTCCTGCTGAACCTGGTATTGCTGGTACAAAGTCTATAATTCTGTTATTAGGTGACACCATAAATGCGTTAGGTCCTGGGCCATTCTCTACTACAACACCAAAACTCTTACTTACTAGAGCGGCATTTGCCTTAACAAAATCTCCTGTATCACTGACTGCTATAACATCACCTACACTAAAACCGTGTGCTGTCTTTTCTAATAAGTAATTTAATTGTGGATTTAAGTATTGAAATCTACTGTTTACGTTTGCGTAAAAGTCCGAACTAACAATACCAGTTGGAAGTGGATCTAACATTGGGTGTCCACTTTCGTTTAGTGTGAACACTACAGCACTACCACTATTGAATATACCAAGTCCTGTATTACTTTTAAATGTATTGTAACGTGCTACGTCTTCAACAACACATGTTACTGAACTAGCACTTTTGCTGTCAACTGAAATAATTTTTAAACACTTACCGTCAGTTGCTCCTGCTACCCAGTCGCCAACTGCTACATCAAGTCCGTTAAACTCTCTGTCTTTTCTTGTTAAGTGAGAACCATGTGATTGAGATGTAACTGAAAACACAATAGTCCATTGATAATTTTTTGGGGAACTACCACCTGAGTACCATCTGTCTGCTGAACCGTTAGCATGTGGCCATACAGTTTTACCAGTAATGCTAGTTACATTAACACCTAAAACTTTATTTGGTACATTGAGTTCTATTTGACTAGTCTTATAAGACATAGTATTACTCCGCCATCACAAACGTAATCCAAGCATGGGTGCTTGTTCCAAACGATCTACTTGCTCCTGTTATCGCTTCTGTGACTTTCAAGTCTACGTTAGCATCACTTGAGAAACTTCCAAATGCTGTTGGAGATCCACTGCTTCCGCCGCCGTCTACTGTTCTTGTTGTCCAGTCACCACTAACAGCATTCATGCTGTATTTGTTTGACGCATATTGATAACCATGGGCCATAATTGCTACTGGTGGATAATCAAATCCTGTAAACTGTACTTCAATCTCAGCACCTGTATCGCTGGTAATTGTTGTAGCATTAATGCCTGCTGTAGTATCTGATATACTTGATAGTGCGCCTGACGTACTGTAATTGAGTTTCATTCTTTCATAAGTGTTACCACGTGTTACGGAACCGCCGCCTCCGCCGCCACCTGGCTCACCTTTTTGTCCTTTATCTCCAGCCGCACCATCTGATCCATCTGCTCCATCTGATCCTGCTGGTCCTTGTGGACCTGCTACTGTACTTGGTTCACCCTTAGCACCTGTTGGTCCTTGTGGACCTGTTGGACCTGCATTACCGTCACTACCTGCTGTACCCTGTGGTCCAGTGTCACCTTTTTGTCCTTTATCACCTGTCGGTCCAGTTGGGCCACCTAATTCACCTTTGTCACCCTTACTTCCTGTTGGACCTACTGGTCCTACGTTACCTTGAGGTCCTGTTGGTCCTGTAGCACCTGCTGAACCCTGTGGACCTACTTCACCTTTAGTACCCTGTCCACCCTGTGGTCCAGTTGCACCTTGTGGTCCTAATTCTCCTTTTTGTCCTTTGGCTCCATCGTTACCAGCATCTCCCTGAGGACCTGTTGGACCTGCTGGTCCTGTTGCTCCTGCTGGTCCTGTTGGACCTGCTACTGTACTATCAGCACCTGTGGCTCCCTTCTGTCCTTGAGCACCTTGAGGTCCTGTGGCACCTTGAGCACCAGTTGAACCTTGTGGACCTATATCACCTTTTGATCCTTGTGGACCTGTTGGACCTGCTACACCTTGAGCACCAGTTGTACCTTGAGCACCTGTGGCTCCAGTTTCACCTTTTTGTCCAGTATCACCTTTTTGTCCTTTATCTCCTGCTGATGAGGCCGCTACCCATGAACTATCATAATAAATGTATAGATCACCGTCATCACTTGCCCACCATAAGTCGCCTTCAGAGCCACCACTTGGGGAAACATTTGCAACGGCAACTGAGGCATCAACACTATCTAATGCTGAACTTATATCAACATTACTACTACCGCCACTAATTGAAATGACATTACCTGTCATACTTAGTGTTTGGTTAGTACCAGCACCTATTTCACCTTTTTGTCCTTGTGGTCCAGTTGCTCCAACTTCACCTTTATCTCCAGCAGTTCCTTGTGGTCCTGTTGGTCCTGCATCTCCTTGAGGTCCTGTTGCTCCAGTGGCTCCTTTATCTCCGGCAGTTCCTTGTGGTCCTTGTGGGCCAACTTCGCCTTTTGCTCCATCGTTTCCTGCTGGTCCAGTTGCACCTGCTGGTCCTGTTGGTCCAACATCTCCTTGTGCACCTTTATCTCCAGTTGCACCAGTTGTTCCCTGGGCACCTTGATCTCCTTTTGAACCTTTGTCTCCATTGGCTCCTGCAGGTCCTGTATTACCTACATTTCCTTGTGGACCTGTGGCTCCTGTTGCGCCAGTCTCTCCTACTTCACCCTTTTGTCCTTTTGCCCCATCACTACCTGCTGGGCCAGTTGCTCCAGTATCACCTTTGACTCCTGAACCTGAACCGGTAGCATCGATTGTAATTGTTTGAGCATTGCTATCTGCTGATATTGTTGCATTAGCACCTGCTATAAATGTTAATTGGTCTGCGGCTACATTTGCTACTACACTATTACCACCTTGTACACTTACAGTTTTAAATGCTTCGCCGGCTCCACCGCCTCCGCCACTGCCTGTGTTATTAATTGTAATAGTATCAGTACTTGCATCAGCAGTAATCGAAATACCGCTACCTGCTACAAAATTTAATGTATCTTGATTATTTTCTGCAATAATTAAGTCTTGTCCAGCAACACTAATATTTTTAAATATACCATCATTTAGTTGGGTATTATTAATTGTTACTGTATCGCCTGTAACTGATGTTGTTATACCTGTACCACCAACAATATTAAATGTATCGTCTTTGGCACTAGCATCTGTTGAACCTGAATCGCCTGTAAAACTCTTATAATATCTTAATGCAGATACATTAGAGGTAATTGCTGTATTAACTTCTGCTTTAGTGTACTTGTCAATACTACTATCATTTAATGTAGCATCAATTATAATTGAATCTGTTCCTGGATTAGCAGTAAAACTTACATTACTACCGCTAACTAAATTTAATGTATCATTATTGTTATCTGCAATAAGAAGTGTGCCATCTACATCGACGTTTTTAAATACGCCTGTGATAGCATCTGTTTTTGAAATCTGTATAGTATTGTTGGCTGTATATTGATTTACATCAATACCTGTTCCGCCCTCAAATCTAATTGCGTGGGTGGCACTTGTGGCACTGATTGTATTTGCTGAGCCAACACTAGTAACTGTGCTTATAGCATTTTGTAATTGTGCTGATGCAATATTGGCATCAACTTCTGCTTTGCTGTAAACACCTAAATTTGTTCTTGCTGTTGCGGCATCTGGTAAGTCACTTAAATTATTTGTTTTGTTGACTGCGTTTGCTAATGTTGCCGCTGTAATAATAGTTGAGCCATCTTCTAATCTAATGGCCGAGTCTGCTGTTCCTCTAAATCTGTTTGCAAATATATTTAAATATTTGTAATTGCTGTTACCAATGTCATATGACATTGTTGTATCTGGTGCACTTGTGGCACTCTTAGGAATATAATTTGCTAAGTTGGCAGTTAGTTGACTAGCAGTTAAACCACCAGTTTGTAATGTTGTCCAACTAACACCACCTGAACCATTTGTTACAAGTACTTGTCCGTTAGTACCATCTGATGTTGGTAATGTAAATGCGTTAGCAAATGTTGTACTTCTATTAGAATTTATTTTTAATGCTGGTGTTGTACTACTTGCACTACCTACATAAAATACAGTACTGTTTGCACTTCTAACTTCAATATGACCATCTGTGCTTTTTGTTCCTAATATTAAACTATGTTGTGAACTAAGTTCTACATCTGCGGCATCGTTTGAACTAATAACAAATCTTGTTTTAGCATCAAATCCTGCACTTTGACTGTTAGTAGGATAGTTTGCGTTATTTAATATACCTGCGTATGCTGTGATATTAGCATTATCACCAAAGTTTCTACCTGAGAAGATATTTGTATTGCCATTCACATTGTGAATGCTTAATGGTGTTGGTAGTGTATATGCTGTTGAGGAAACAGTAATAACGTTTGCAGATTCAGTTACAGTTGTTGCACCTGAGCCTTGTATCTTTTTAAAGTTTAATTGTGAACCGTCTTTTGCTGAGAATAGTCCAATGCCTGAAGCACCAACATTAGCACCACCAGTAACGGCGGCATTGGCATCTGAAGACAAACTATCTTGTGCTACAAAAATTCCTTGTGCAGAATCGTAAACTAGGATCTGATTATCGGTGATCCCGTCTATATTAAAAGTTAAATTATCTCCTGTTACATTTGGCATAGTATTCCTATTCTAATTTGCAATTATAATGTATTTATCAACTAAGTTGATTTAATTGCTTAATAAAATTTGTGAGATACTACCGTAAGATGACTCGTATGTACTACCATCGCCGACTCCTGTTCTATCTAGAACGGCTCTTAGGTATACATAATTACCCTTAAATGTGTGAATTTCTGTGCCTGTAGTTGCAGATGCTTTTTCAATTAGTTTAATATCTCCCCAATCGGCTGATTCAGGGGTTAATGATAGTGTGCCTTGCAGTTTAATCTTGCCTACAAAAGCATTTAACTTTACACTAACGGAGTGAATTCCGTCCGTATAACCGAAATAACTATCTGCTTTGATTTTGTCGCCGGTTAAACTCATGTTATCGCTTGAGTTTCCTAGCATTTCTAATGTTCTTCTCATAAGTAGCCTCAATTGTATTTATCTCAATAAGGCACTTATGAGAATGTTGTTAAACTTGTTCGAGTCGAGTCATCAGTCTTTCAGCACGGTTAGTTACTTGTTTGTGCCATCTTGAATCTCTACCTTCCTTTGCGGCTTCTTTCCAATCTTCTTTTAGAATTGCGGCATGCATTTTCTTAAACTTACTAAGTCTTGTACGACCCATGTTAAACATCATATTAACCAAGATTTGCTGGACCTCGTCTGGTAAGTCTCCAAACACCCCTTCTTCGTATAATAACTCACACTCAGATATTGCTGTGTCAAGGTCTCTTTCAAAACATTCTTTAACACGTTCTTCTGATACTGGTGTTCCAACTTCTGCTCCATGCTCTGGATCGGTGTCGAGGACCAAATGCCCCACTCCAAAAGTCGGGTATCCCAAGTGGTCGAGGTAGATCTCATTGACTACTCCTTCATCTATTTTAAGTTGCTCAAAAACTGCTTCTCTATCTAATTTTGTGTCTCTTCCAAATAATCCCATTTATAATTCCTCTGTGGTAACAACTTTATATATTTCGCTATTACCTACTGTTAATTGTAATTTAGCAACATCTTTTTTATTGGTCATGTAAACTGTTGATTTCCAACCATCACCAGTGTGTGTTACTTTTGCATCCATACTAAGTTTGCTAACTTTTTTAACCCAATCAATATTTGGCCAATACTTGTATGCTACATATCTATATTTATTAAAAAACAGTTGTCTTCTAAGTATTTGATTATTTGATGTAATAACATCATATTCTTCTTGCGAACGTATACCTTGTACACTAATTATACTATCTTTAAATTTTCTAATAAATTTTTTAGCAACTTTGCTATCTGAAAAATACACTGAATAATTTTTGTGCCATGCAAATTTCATTGTGTCCCAGCAGTACTGATTTTGAAATTTGTATATTTCTTCTAATACCATAGGATCGTGTATAAGCCAATTGCCTTTTACTTCTGCTTTGATATGATACTTATTCCACCATAATTTAAATGATGGCCGGATATCTATACCGGAAACAGTATTGCCTAAATTCATTTGACAGTGAATTCAAACTGCTCAATATAATCTACAAGTACTACGCCTTCCTCTATTTTATCAAACAATATTTTTTTACTAATTGGCTTCTTGACAACATCTTCGAACAATCTTTTTAAAGGCCTTGCACCCATGCTAGGTTCAAATCCGTTATCTGCAATATATTTCTTAGCCGCTTTGGTAAGTTCAATACTAACTTTACTGTCATTACTAGCAAGTAATTCGTTTGTTTCTCTAACAATTTTATCAATAATAAGATTAACTTCTTTCATTCCTAGTTTGTTAAACTTAACATAAGAGTCTATCCTGTTTCTAAACTCTGGTGTGAAGAAACTTTTGACTGCTTTTATATCTGTGTCTGTATGTGATGTTTCACCAAATCCAATCTTGCTTGTTTCTGCCTTGGCGGCACCTAAGTTACTTGTCATTATAAGTGTAACATTACTGAAGTCTACTTGCTTGCCTGTTGCACCTGTAAGTCTACCATCGTCCATTACTTGTAGTAACACTTGTAATACTTCTGGTGCGGCTTTCTCTACTTCATCTAGTAGCAACACACAATTAGGATTCTTATCAATTTCAGAAAGCAACATGCCTTGTCCTAGTTCGCCTTCTGCGTGTCCTACATAACCTGGAGGAGCACCAATTAGTTTACTTACACTATGTCTTTCCATATACTCTGACATGTCAAACTTAACAAGTTTAATATCTAATTCGTCTGCTAATGCTCTTGCTGTTTCTGTTTTACCTACACCAGTCGGTCCTACAAATAGGAAACTACCAATTGGTTTGTTTGGTTCTCTTAGGCCTGCTTTACTAACAAGTATACTTTCTACTAGTTTATCGACTGCTTCGTCTTGTCCAAACACTTTCTTTTTAATCTTTTTATCTAACTTGCTGAAGCCTTTTGTGTCTTTAACATCTACTACTTCTTGTTTAATTTTAGCAATCTTTGATACCTGTGCTACTACTGAGTCAAGATTTACAACTTTCTTTTCTAATACTTTAGTGACTGCACCTGCGGCATCTACAATGTCTAATGCTTTGTCTGGAAAGTACTTATTCTTAATATATCTGTCTGCCAATTCACATGCTTTTTCTATAGCACCTTCTTCATACTTGACTTTGTGGAACTCTTCGTAGTATGGCTGTAAGCCTTGGCATATTTTAATAGTATCTTTAAGTGTTGTTTCTTCTACGTCTAGTCTTGCAAACCTACGCATCAATGCTCTATCTTTCTCAAACGTACTTGCAAACTCATCTGGTGTAGTTGCACCAATACACAATAGTTTACCTTTGCCTAACAATGGCTTTAACATGTTTGCCGCATCTACTTGACTGCTACCAGCACTACCGGCACCCATAATCATATGTATTTCGTCAATAAACAGAATAGCATTTTCGTTCTTTTCTATCTGTTCTAAAACTGTTTTTAGTCTTTCTTCAAAGTCACCTCTAAACTTTGTACCTGCTAACATTGTACCAACATCTATTTGATAAACAGTTTTATCTTCTAGTGTTTTAGGAACTTGCTTGTTGATAATTTTCCATGCCATACCTTCTGCAATAGCAGTTTTACCTACTCCGGGTTCACCAACTAAGCATACGTTATTCTTTTTACGTCTAGCAAGTATTTCAACAACATCATTTACTTCTTCGCTTCTACCAATGAGAGGATCAATACTTCCGTTCATTGCTTCTTCGTTTAAGTTTTTAATGTAGTCTTGTGTTTCTTCTACTAGTTCGCCTTCAACGACATCGCCTAATATTTCAATTAAATTTTCTCTATGGCAACCATTAACTGCTAAAAAATATGCACTATGTGAATTTTCTTCATTTGTAATACTAACTAGCAAATCAATTGCAGATATTTTATCTCTACCATTAAAGATACTTTGTGCAAATGCTCTTTGAAAGACACGTTCAACTGCTACAGTTTTCTTAGGCTTGCCTGTGCTACCGCCTTCTGATTTAAGATTGTTGTACTCATCGTCATTAAGATAAGTCACAATGTCTGCTTCTAATTGTTTAATTTCAACATTACATTCACCTAATACTTTTTTAATCTCTTTATCTTTAATAAGAGCCAGAGCAACATGCTCTAGAGTCATATACTCATGACTAAATTGATTAGATATTTCGTATGCTTTTTCTATAATTCCTTCAACATTCATAATAGTATTTAATTATTTCTCCTACGTTCTTGATTAATTCTTCGTATAAGGTTAACATGATCATGATCTATGGATTCGGGTGCAGTAACAGACACTTGTAAAAGGAAGTCTCCTACTATACTGCTACGTGGATTTGTAAAACCCTCTCCTCTTAATTTAAGTCTAGAGTTAGGTTGTGTTAGTGCCGGAATGTTTACTGATAACATCCTGCCATTAACATGCCTAACTTCAATAGTGGTACCAACAATGGCTTCTAGATAATCAATTTCTACAATACCAATAAGGTCGTTACCATTTTTAGCAAATTCTCTATGTGGCTGATATCTGACTCTTACAAATAAATTACCTGGCGGTAAGTTAGGATCTTGCTGTGGGCCTTTGCCATGTAAAGTGAAACGAGTACCTTCTTCTGTGCCTTTTGGTATATTGAGATCTATAACACCTGTACCAACATCTATTCTTTTTGTTACACCAAAAAACACATCTTCCAATGATAATAGTATATCTGTTTGAGCATCAAAGTTTTGTTCTCTACGACGTTGACCTCTTTGTCCAAATATATCTCTAAATATATCTCCAAACGGATTGGCGCCACTAAAAGGATCACCACCACCAAAGCCTTCAAAAGGATTAGGATTATCATACTGACTACGTTTTTGTGGATCACTTAGTGTGTCGTATGCTTCTTGCACTCTTTTGAATTCTTCAGGGTTACCGCCTTTGTCAGGATGATGCTTACTCGCTAATTTGCGATATGCTTTTTTGATAGCGGAGGCATCAGCATCGCGGCTAACCCCCAATGTTTGGTAGTGATCCATATTAACTTATTATAATGTTCTTTGACAGAAATGTCAAGTGTTAATCGTCTTTTGTGAGTTTTTTTGGCTCAAAGTCACTAGACTTAATAATACTGCTACTGTCTTCTTTGCCTTGCTGTTCTTCTGGCTCATAGTATTGTTTATATGCTTCTATGATTGCTCTGTACTTTATGATTTGATTTCTCATTTGCACATTGTTTTTTTGTAATAGTTCGTAATCTTCGTCAGTAAGACCAAATAATACAGCATCTATGTTTGCTTTTTTAAGTTCAGCAAATACTTCTTCTTGGTTGCCTTCGTTTATAATCTTCCAATTAATTTGCTCCAATGCTACAACTGGAGGCATATCTAAGTCTAAAGGCATACGTTCTACTTCTTTAGTAAAGATTTCTAAAGACTTTGTAGATGCACAACCACTAATAAGGAACGTAATTAGGATTGGCAATATTAGTGCATTCTGCATTAATCTGCGATTTCTTAGTTGCATTTAACTCCTCCTCTGTTAGTGGTGAGCCTTGTGCTATTTCAAAACACCTTGCTCTTTGTTTTTCTCTTTTGCCTTCTATTCTTTGTATACTTTTAGGCTTTGCTACTGCTAATGCACCAACATCTCTTCTTTCGCCTGATGCATTTACTTTGTTAAACTTTTCATTTGCAAGATTTAAATCTGCTGTAAGTTTAGCATTGTTTTCATTTAACTGGTTATTGAGTGCGGTCTTAGTTTCTATATCACGTAACTGTTGCTCAATAACTGCTTGTTGTTGCTCAACAGCATTATTAAGTTTTTCATTGTTTAGTGTAAGGATTTCGTTTTCTGCTTTTAGATGTTGTACATACCATAAGCCTCCTGCGGCTCCGGACAACATTAGAAAAAAGAAAACTAGTTTAATTTGACCCAACATGTCTCTCTACTACTTCACATAGTGCAGACACAGTCATTATATCAAATGTTTCTTCTTCTGGTATGGATATACCTAGTTTGGATTCTATCTGAACAAATACATCAACTATGTCAAATTCATCACCGCCTAAGTCGTCCATTATATGACTGTCTACAGTAATATCTTTATCTTTGCCAAAATGTCCTTCTAGGACTTCTAAAATTTCTACTCTCATATTTTTCTCAATAACATAACATCGTCACTGCCTTCTCTAGAAATTGTAAACCTACCATCGCTAAAGTTATTAATTGCGTATGTTTTACCAATTGCATCAGCAAATGCCAAGTCATCGCTTAACATACTTCTAATAGGTTCTGATGAAATGTCTTCTAGTATATCTTTTTGACCAAAGTTGACTAATTCAAATTCAAATACTCTTTTACCTCTTTGAAATTGTATTGTATCTCTTTCTGTGTCTTTATCTAAACTTACGTTTGACATTAAACTGTCAATTAAAAAGTTACCTAAGTTTTCTTTGTAAGCAGATTCTTCTGCTTGTACTTTGTTTTGTTGGAATGTTTTTTTATCTACATACATATCTGGGTCCACTATTACAAAATCTTTCCATGTATCTTCGTGTAGTTTGAAATCTTGTTCTGCATAGTAAGGCTTTACAGTCCATGCTAATTTACCAGACAAGTTCTCTACATCATGTAAAATTTTATCTAATTTCTCAAAGACTTTATCGTCTCTGTCTACTTCAACAAACACCATGTAGTGTCCGTCTTCATTTGAGGCAGGTGATGCCTCGCAATCTAATGTTTCGTATGCTCCGGCCTCAATAAAGTTTGATAAGTCTTTAGCAGGATCAAGATCATCTACATAAAAGCCTATAACAATAACGTCTTTGTTGTCACCTGTTTTAGGTGCAAATTCGTCTAGGCTTACTTTAGGTATAACTAAGTCTACTAAATCTTCGTGCTTCATTATATGCCGCCTCCTAGTGGATCTGCTGGTGCAGGTGCTGATGGATCAACTCCTTGTTGTAACATTGCACCTTCGTCTGCATCCTGTGTAGATATAACATCGTCATTTATTTTAGTTTCTGCTTCATCATAATGTTCTAAATACTTTCTTGGTATTCTTAATTCGACTAACCATACAGGATCTGATTCTGTTTTAGTTTTTCTGTACACTCTATTACGTTTGATTTCGACTTCTATATCATCTGGACCCATTATCTTTTTAGGATATTCAAATACATCTTCATTAAATTTAACTTTGCAATCTTTGTTAGTTAAACGTAATGCTCCTTCTGGGTCTGGCATATCGTTTTTATCATACATCAATGTTAGGTCAATCCAGTATTTACTAGGACGTCCTACTTCGACTATCTTGCCCTTCTTCCAGTTCTTAAATGCATAAATACCTAGGTGCTCAAACAGACCATCTAGTTCTAATAGCATATCAAGAAGTGTACGATCTTGGTTGATTGCTTTAATAGTGTTGTTTATATCTTCAGATGTATATTTTGACATACAAGTATTTATCAAAGTTATTAAATGAGTTGTTTTAACATTGACGTCAAATACTAAATAATATTACATGATGATTAACAACCATTTAAAAAGTTGTAGAAATACATACAGAACCCCACCGTTCATGGAACCCATGCACGGTTTTTTTATGGCTCTAATAAGGAGACAACCATGTCAAGAAAAAAACGCAAAGAACGAGAATTCAAGGCGAAAATACGCCAACTACAAACGGAGGAATTAATATTGAAACTTGATAACAGATATAATACGAAGACGGCTAATTGTACAGTAGTACCTAGAAACATAACCCAAGACAATTTACTTGCATCACTAGAGCATACAAATACGTCTATTACATTTGCTGTAGGACCAGCAGGTACGGGTAAAACATATATTGCTACAAAGAAGGCCGTACAGTCGTTAATGTCTGGAATGGTGTCCAAAATAGTTATTACAAGGCCAGCAATAAGTGTTGATGAGCAACACGGCTTCTTACCTGGTACATTACAGGATAAGATGGCTCCATGGACTAGGCCAATTATAGATATTTTTGAGGAACACTTTACACCCAGTCACATAGAAAATATGATAGACGCAAACATTATTGAGATTGCACCACTGGCATATATGAGAGGTAGAACATTTAAAAACTCATTTGTTATTGCAGATGAAATGCAAAATGCAACTATTGAACAGATGAAAATGCTTTTAACTAGAATAGGCGTAGGCAGTAAAATGGTTATTACTGGTGACTTACGTCAACATGATAGAGGCTTTGGTGACAATGGATTAAAGGATTTCTTAGAAAGACTAGAAGAAAAGGATTACGAATTCATTAGAACAATAGAATTTACTAGCAAAGATATAGAAAGGCACCCTGCTGTTGCAGAAATACTAAGTGTCTATAATGATTTAAACTAATCTTTGTAAGATAATTTCGCTAACTTGGCCGACTTGGTTATGCTCTAAATCATACAAGTCGGTCATCCTATCAACTGCACTTTTAATAGCAACCAGAGGGTCGCTTTTGTTTTGTTTAATATGCGTGTAGACAAACCCACCTTCTCTAAATTCAGGCTCGTACTTAATCATTTCTTCTGCTACTGTAACCAGGTCGACCATAATGATAACTCGTTGATTTCTATTTCTTGTGGTTTATCAATGCACCACTTAATTGCTTCTGCTACTGTTTCAGGTGAAAGTTTATTGTAATCTTTAGCACGTGGCGGTATCATATCAGTATCTACATAGCCTGGATTAATATTAATTACTCTGACTCTTTTATTCATATCGCTGAATACATTAGATTGTGCTATATGATCTAAATGCTTTTTATCTGCTCCATACAATGATGTCCTAACACCGTCATACTTGCTTCTACTATTAATATTTACAATAGTTTTAGTATCGTCTGTTCTCCACAAGTTAAACAATTGATCAAAAAGTTCAGATTGTTTAGTGCCACTGTATGCATTATTAATAAACATATCACAGGAGTTGGCTGTCATTATGATAGGTTTGATTTCATTTATATCAAAGCCATTGCTTCTACTCATACCAATTACATCATGCTCTTTGCTTAGTAAATCAAAACATGCTTTACCAATGCCTTTGCTATGTCCTGTAATTGCTATTTTCAACTGTTCTTCCTTTTAAAGTACATGTAGATTCCATAGGCACTGATTATAAACCAAAAGAATTCTATTACCAAACTTGCTAGGTTAGGTGTGTAAACTAGACTAACTGTTACAAGTATTGCTACAATTAAGTTATTGAAACTGTACCAAAAACCCTTAGGGTCTATGCGTTCTAATTGTAATAATGCGTATGTGACTATAAGTAATGCCACACCTGTGAATCCTATTATATCGGGTATTGTAATCATGCTGATGCTGTATATTGTTTTGATATGTATTGCATTTTCCTAAACACACTCATCATACCAATTTGTCTTTGCATACTAAGTTGAGCACCTAATGGTATCTTTTGTACGGAAGACATGTTAAAATTAAGCATATCATTTGGTTGGTAACCACTGAATGCCTCTACTAAAATATGTAATAAACCTTTAACAAGTTTACTGTCTGAATGTGCATAGAATTGCAATGTATTGTTTTCGTCTAGTATGTGTGTTAACCACACATCGCTTTGACATCCTGCAACATAGTTTTCGTCATTAATCATTTCTGTAACACCAATACCTGCAAGACTGTCGCCTAATTCAATTAAGTATTCATAACGGTCTAAATCAGTTTCTAATGCTTCTAGTGTTTCTACTATGGGTTCTATAGTTGCTATCATCTTATCTTCTTGTTTTTACTAACTGCTTTTTCTAGCAGTGATAATTTAATGTTTTTACTTTGAGCATAATTGATTAATGCTTCTGTGTCCTTAGGAAAACAATGTCCACCAAAGCCAAACTCGCCATCAGTCCCGGGCACTTTCATATGACTATTGCCCATGCGTGGATCTCTTGTTAGCATATCTGTAAACTGATCCCAACTAACCATACTGCTACTTGCTTGTTGTAGGTTGTATAGTTCATTAAAGAAAACAACTTTAGTTGCTAACCAACTATTAATAGTATACTTAATCAAACTTGCAGTACTCAAGTCTACTTTGAATGTCGGAACTACTCTCACATTGCTATACCTATTGTATGCTTTTTCAACTGTGTCGCAGTCTTTCCATTTCCCTCCGAGTACTTGCATGTTTGGATTAACAAAGTCCTGTGAAGCATTTGCTTCAGTGAGAAACTCTGGATTATAAACTATTTTTAATTTGTAGGATTTTTTAAATATATGTAAGTAGTCAGGTATAATTGTGCTTTTAACAACAACTATACCTTTATACTCACAATCGTTTAATTCTTGTAGAACTTCAGTAACAATGTCTACATTAACACTACCGTCTTCATTAGGTGGTGTCGGAACACAAACGAAAGTAAGTGGTGGATCAAAGTCATTGACAAGTTTATCAATTGTGTTGTCCTCTGAAATTTTAGGATCCACCACGTACTGTTCTATATTAGAAAAGCCATCACTGACAGCACTTCCTACAAAACCTTTACCTATAATTCCTATTTTATACTTCATTAAGTAACCAATTTAATTTTTTATTTACATACCTATTTACTGTTTGATCTGTAATATAAGTTGCTTTTTGAACAAGACCTAATCCTGACAAGGTTTCTTTTTGTTCATACCAGTCGTTTCTTGATGATGCTATGCCTTGTGCCATGACACTTTGCCAAGTAAATGCTTCAATATGATTTGTTATGACATTTCTTTTTTGTATTGCTTTTGAGGCTATGTCAGTACGTTCTTTTGCTTCTGATTTATTAGTGTATTCGTTTGACCATTCTAATGTATTTTCGTCTATGGTGTAACCAAATCTTTCTGGGTATATATCTATATCAGCAAAGGCGCCTTCGTCCCATGCTAACCATTCTCCACCAAAGTCTTTGTAGCCAGGATGATTCTTTTTAGGCTCAATGATTAATGTTATAGTACCAGCATTATCAACAAGTAAATTGTCTTCACAGTATCTTAAATTTTTTTCAAACTCTTCGTAACTGTCGTTTGCTAATCCAAATATAAAACCTGAACTAATCCAAAAGTCATCTATTTCTTTTCTTAACCTTTGAGAAACATACACAAGATCTTCTATTGTGCTTTTCTTTCTTGTGGCTTTTATTGCGGCATTACCAAAACTTTCTATACCAAAGTTAGCACCATTCATTCCAATTTCTTTATACAAATCAATTTGGTGAGGTCTTTTTGCCATAACATCAAGTCTAGCAAAAGATGTTATTCTGGGTTTGAAACTTAATTTATTAACAACTTTAGCAAGTAATTCAAGTTTTTCATCTGACTCATTAATTGTATCGTCTGCGGCGTAAAAGTGTGTAATACCGTATGTATCATATGCGTGTTGCATTGTGTAATAAAGTTGCTCTTCGCAATTCATATATAAAGTCTTAGACGCTCGTAATGGATAATTGCAAAAACTACAATTAAATTTACAGCCTAATGCAACTTCAAATCCTATTACGTCAGTAGATTCTAAAAAGTCATCATCTTTAAATAAACCGTATGTAATAGGTTTTTCAATGTCATAATTATAATTATGGTTAGCAAAAATATTTGTAAACTCTGGATTTTGTATAAACTTTGACATGTCTTTACCAGCAACAAAATCTGTTAGCATTTCTGCACATCTACCTAAGAAAATACCATCGCAATGTTTCATGTATTCCATGTCGTTACGTTGTACTCTTCTATTGCCTCCATATAATATTTTTGCATTAGGCAATTTACTTTTAATTTTACGAGCAAGTGCAATATACTCTTGCTCTAGTCCCATAGATAGAGTGGCACTTATACATATAAACTGTACATCTGAATTGCGTAAAAAATTTATTACACCTTTGATTAAGTCTTCTTCGTCAAAATGAAAACAAAAATCTATAACAGTTGATTCTACACCTAACTTTTCAAATTCGTGTTTGATAACATGAGCACCTAAAGATCTGTAGTTTGCTGGAAAAGTAGAACGAATTATTTCTTTAGATATTCTTGGCTTTTGTTTGTTAGATTCAGATATAACAACTGCTTTCTTTTTCATGCTAATATTTATTAACCCATAGCATTCATCTCTAGTTCTACTAGAGTTGCACTAAGGTTAATCTCTGGGTCTGCACAAGACACACTCTTCACCATACCGTCTCTTATGATAACAATGCTTTGGTCTTGCTTCAGTGGCTCTGCTCCCCATAAATCTAAGTTCCTGTATAAAAACTTAAACACATCTTCGTATTCTTCGGGCCTTGCTTGGTCACAAATAAGTGTTCTTGCTTCTTTGTATTTGCCTGCTTTGAATAACTCTACCATAGATAGCATCCAGTCGCTTTGTGCGGCATCGCCATCTTGAGGACTTTGTAATACACCGTCGACTACATTTTGTTGTACCAAGTTGATGCTCTTACGAAGATCTGGATAACTTGCTTGTACATAAGTGTCAAGGGTTTCTAAATCTATCTGTACGCCCTCTTCAACACAGATAGTTGCTATCCTGGCTGTAAATTCATTTATGTCTAGTTTCTCAATATGGAAACCTTGGGACCTAGAATGAAGAGCCGGGATAATTCTTTGTGGGTAGTTACAGGTTAATATGAACCTAGCAGTTGTATGATACATTTCCATCATACCACGTAACGCCGCCTGCCCATTAGGAGTAATGTAATCTGCTTCATCTAGCAATACATACTTAAACTCTCCAAACGGCATAGTACTCACAAAGTTTGTGATTCTATCTCTAATAACGTCAATACCATTTTCGTTACTAGCATTAATTTCAAGTATATCAAATTGATCTACTTCTAAACTGTGTAGCAATACCTTTGCTAATGTAGTTTTACCTGTACCTGGAGCACCACTAAACAGTAAGTGTGGCAATGCACCATCATTAATCCAGCCTTCTATCTGCTTACGTTGATTGATATCTCTAAATACATATCCATCTACTGTGTTAGGTCTGTATTTTTCTACCCATAATTCTTTCATTTAAAAACCTCAATAGTTGTTGTGTCGTTATGTTCATTAAAAAGAAAGTTTCTAGACTTTGTTACTTTCTTAACAGCACCTGCAACTCTATAATATGTAACTAGTTCTTGCTTAATAACATCTTCACTTGCTATTGGATACAAACCATTTGCATTTGCATGATTAGTATCATCTGTATAATCGTCAGTTTCCTGTGCATCATACAGTTCATCAAATAAGTTACCTTGTTTCATATATATTCCTTTTGTGTATTATAAACTAAATGTAGATAAAAGTCAACTATTTTTCGTAGCCAAAACATTCAAAATCTTCTTTCCAGTATTCTGCAATTTTGTCTCTATTGTTGTTGTGATCTAATAATTGCATAAAGTCTGATGTTGTTCTATTATCGCTTGGGTGTCTAGCATGAAAATTATTTGCTTTATGTATTTTTGTTTCCTTGCCTATGATTAATTTAGACACTTCAGGCCAACGTTCTTGTAGTTCTTCTTGTTTTAAAACAAAATCAAAAAATTCTATATTGGATGGTTCATTGTCTAGTATTGTATGTATCAAAGGTTCGTTTACCAATGTAACTTGCCACCAATGCCTTGCTTCATTGCCGCTCATGTAATCGCACATCTCATCTAAGAAATATGTAAATGCTTCTATGTGCTTGTCCATATCATCAGTCATTTTATATAGAGACATATCAATTTGTGTAGAATGGTCTGCATTGGGTGGTGGTTGGTTAGGGTGATCAGGGTCACTTATGTTTACAGGAAAGTAAGGAGCATAATGCCAAATGTCTGCTAGATAACCTGCTACTACTCTTGAATATGGATTACGGCAAAAAGTTACTTTAGGTGCGGCTAGTATATCGTTTTCTACTACATCAAATAAATCATAATTAATAGACCAGTTGTCGCCTGACAAGTCTAAATAATTTTCTCTACCAATGTATGCTTCAAGCCAGACATTTAATGAGTTTGAACCGCAACGTCTACCTTTAACAAACACAAAAGGGTATGCTTGTTTTTTGCCAATCAGGATTTCCACTATCTTTTTCTTTTAAGTTGATGTTCTATTTCTTTTTTTCTATGCTCGTGTAAGAATATATCTTCATCTACATAAGTAGGTGCATTGTCTAATGCCTTTTTGGCTTGGAAGTAAACTTCATAAATCTTTTTCTTACAACCCCAACCATTAAAGCCATCTATGTTTGGGTCGTGCATTACTCCTTCCCATTGCCATAGTTGTTCTGCTATTGCTCTGTTACCTGTCTTTTCAATGTACGGCATGTGCTTTCCTCAATTCTTTATTCTTAAACCAAACCCTTACAAAATATTTTCTTGTAATGGCAACTAAAGTAAACCAAAATGTTAGGAATACCGAAGTCCAAAAGATTATATCTCCTTCGCTATCTAAATTAGGTATGAATGTTCTATTGGCAATGTACAATAGCAACATGTTCAGCGGAAAGTTAATAACTAATGCTAATGCTGTATCGCCTAGTGATTCTTTTAAGGACTGTGTATCTATACTCACACTTCACCAGATTCAGTATAAATTTCTTGTTTAGCAGTCTGTTTAGCAGTATAAACTCTTTGATCATCTCTTAGTGAAGATGTGACTTGCTGGCTTTCATAGTATTCTGTTGGCAGTACACTTCCTGGGAAATACCCTAGTACACCGTCATGATAGTCTACTTTCCAAAACATAAATTTATCATTGTATCTGGCTCCTGAAGAAACATGTTTGTCTACATCTTCAGGCATCACACCAATCGTTTCTGAGAGTTGCTCTCTGTATTCATCAATTGGTAATTGTATATTAGGAGTCCATCTACCGTGTTTAACTACTACCCAGTAGCCTGGTTTAAGTTCGTCGCCAAACTTTTCTCTGATAGTTGGACCTACACTAAAAACTTGGAACCATCTGCTTCTAACACCTGATTCCTTGCTGTCATCGTTTGGTATAATAATACCACTGGCTAATTTCTTCTCACCGAAGTCGCCATTTATACATAAAAGGTTGTCACCTATTGCTTTTAATCTATGCATCGTCTTCCCAGTCGTCCTCAAATATTGGCACCATTTCTATATCTCCATTGGGCAGTTCCACCTCCTTATACCCTATTGGTTCTTTGCTTTGTGCCTGTGCTTTTGATTTTGCAACCTGTGTTTTAGTAAGTTCTTCTACATCTTTTTCTTCTTGCATTTTAACTTCTTGTTTTACAGGTTCTTCTTTAACTACTGGGTCCGGCTGTATTTTAGCCTCTGACTTGCCTGTTGCGGCAGTTTTGACTTCTGGTGATAAATCAGAAGGTTCTGCATTTACACCACTAAAGGATGGTTGTGCATTTTTAATACTAACTTGGCCAGACTCAGAACCATCAACATTCTTATAATGATCTCTTGCTCTTTGATCTGCTGTTTTGATAATTTGGCCACCTGGTCCGATGAGGTCACCTTTACCATTTACGGGCATGTTGCCAATAGCAGGAGCATCGCCTTGCTGAGCAATAATAGATTCCATATCTATGACTTTGCCTTTGCTTGTTAAATGTTTACTCATCTTTTAAAAATTCCTTAATGTCTAAATTGTATTTAAGGCTATCAACTTTGTGTATGCCTATTAAGTATAATACATAACTTGCAACACTACTACCTCTACCAACACCCCAAACAATCTCATGTTTTCGCATGGTATCAATAATATATATCAATGCCCTTAGAATAGGATATAGGTTCCTGGCCCTATACAGTTCTAATTCATCTACTACTCTATTTATTTGATCTTGGGTGGGTTCGGGTGGTAGTTTATGGACAACATATTGATCGATATCTATATCTTTATAGTGATCTGGAATCATCCATTGTGATTGCATACTGGTATGATATGTATCTACGTCGATGCCCATGTTGGCTAACAGTTGTAATGGATTTATTTCCAGTTCATTGCAATTACTATTAAAAGTGTTTACGTCTTCAGTAGATATAAAGTCAATGCCTTCTAGCACTTTGTTGTTATACAGCAACTCAATGCCAACGTTTTCGCAGTTTTGACTTCTACTGAACTTATCTAAACGATCTTTGGTTTCCATGATTTCTTTTTGTATTCATCTAAATTAATAATTTCGCCTGTGTCTTTTGATTCTGGATTAAGTATTGTTCTAACTTTGTTTTCAATTGTGTCAAACGGTTCTGTTACATGATGTTGCGTGTTTTCAAAATGGTTTGCCATAAAGTTATCATATTCTTCTTGATCTTTTGCACTACCATCGTATGTGGATATGTCATTTCTAAACCACCATGGTATTTCATTGAACTTTATACCATCTATCATTGTGTCCATGCTAGGCAAATACTCATAATTTAACTCATCATCTGTATAAGTATAACTGGTTTTTGTTCGTAAGTCAATGATTTCTACATTACCTATGTAACAATGCTCTGTGATTGCATTAAACTTAGAGTGTAAAACTATATTTAAACATGCATCGCCAGTGTTAGGAACATAAACTAAAGGATTATCTAAGTCCATACAATTCTTTAAAACAAAATTAGCACCTCCTGGATCAAATACTAATGAATTATCAAATACTGCTTCTAGCATAAAATTCATTTTGTGATAGTTTAGTGAATGATAGTATGAAACATCTTTTTCTTTAAAGCCATCTTCTGGTAGTAGTGTAAATTCAATATTGATTGTGTATGGTATTATATCTAAAGAGTACATAGTATCTTCTGTACTAGATAATACTTTCATCATATAGATATCTTTTGTTATTTTAGTGTAATTATTTCTTGTTGTTATAAACATAATGTTGTGCTAGTAATTTTGTAATTGCTGTTTGTCTTAATTCTTCTTTAACTTCCTCAGGTACAGGATCAGGTTGTACTTCCATTTCACCTTCGCCTATTTCGTATACACCGACACCCTCTTCTATATCTTTTTTTGCCATGTTCAATTGAATACGTTCTCTATATTCAAATCTTGCTTCGTTAATATACTCTTCTAACTGTCTGAAAGCAGGATAGTTTGGATTAGCAGTAAGTAACTTCTTAGACAAATCGTCTATGTGAGTAAGAAGTTCCTCATCATTGTATTTGCTAAAATCATTAAACATTTTTTACTTTTAAAAGATACTTAGTGTAAGCCATTTTATCTTTGAAACCTATCTGTCTTCCCCTAATCATTACATCATATATCTTTAATTTTTCTTTTAAACAAAACTCTCTAGACAATTTATGATGTGCCTTATTATTTATAGGTGCCTTGTACTTAAAGGACTCCCATAGTGAATTCATACCAAAGGTTCTTTCTTCTAATGTAGGGTCAAGTTTACCAAAGATTATATTGCTTTCTTCGTCAGAGTATACTTGGTTCAGTGGTTTCGTAGAATTTGTCATAGTTTGTTTGACTTAATGTATTAAATGCAAAACGTTGGCTAAAAATCATATCTAAGTTTGGTAAAGCATTCTTTACACAAAACTCAATAGCAAAGTTTTGATTTCTACCGCCAATTGATAGTTGATAATTGTTAATAATACTTTCGTTAAATCCTGCAGGTAGTTTGTAATTATTCAGTTTAGATCTTCCTGGATTTACAATGTTATAGTCCTCAAAAGACAGTTGTGACCTGAGGTGTTTAATGTCTTTTACGCCTACATACGCCGTCTGTATTGCATTGTTTTCTGCTTCAACGAACTTTATAATACTTCTGCTATTAGAACTGGTTAATAAAGTGTATTTTTCTTCTTGCTCTAGTATTTGCCATTCCCAATTAGCCATATAAAAGTCTATGGTTTCTTGCATATTATTAGTATGATACACTAACCCATAAAAATTAATTAACTCACTGGGGTCACGTGTTACGTTTCTTCTATCAAAGGAATCATTTAAATAAGACTCCATTGCATGTTCGCCTGCCACAGTTAATGAGAAACCATTAGGATCTTCTAACTCTTGAAACCCATCTGGTTCATCACTAAAAAAGCCTAATCCATATACACCGCTATTCTCGTTAATTACAGTTTTTACATGCAGTATAACACCGCCGGCGGTATGCCATGAAGACACATCTTCTAGGCTTTCGTTTGCTTGTCTGAATCCTAATGATAGAAAGTTATCAAATATATCAGGATCTTGTATAGAATTTTTATACTTTAGAAATGTTAAATCAATCGATGGTTTTGTCATTGTCCTGCTCCTCAGCAGTATCACAAGACTGGCAACAATCAGGTGTACCGCACTTATCGTGAAGTACCCCGTCTTCGTCGTAGCCTTCTTTGTTTACTTTTTTAGGTGTATAGACTTGAGGTTTAAATTCTTTTAATAGATCCATACAGATATTTATCTGTTTTACTATGGACGTTTATCAACAATCTCGTCTATCAACCCGTAATCTAACGCCTCATTGGCTGTCATAAAATTATCACGTTCTATGTCAGCATTAACCTCTTCAAAGGTTTTTCCTTTGCTGTTATGTTTTACATAGATCTCAGTTAATTCTGTTCGCATTCTGCGTATTTCTTGTGCGGCAATTTCGATATCTGATTGCTGTCCTCTTGCACCACCACTTGGCTGGTGTATCATATGTCTTGCTTTTGGTAGCATAAATCTTTTACCAGGTGCTCCTGCTGTTGCAAGTAGACTGCCCATACTACATGCCTGCCCCATAACAATAGTTGACACATCTGGTTTGATATATTGCATTGTGTCATACATTGCCATACCAGCAGTAACTACGCCACCTGGTGAGTTAATATAAAAATTAATATCTTCTGTACTGTCTTCTGCTTCTAAGAAAAGTAACTGAGCACAAATACTATTTGATACCTGATCGTTTACTTCGCCATTTAAAAATACAATTCTTTCTTTTAATAATCTGCTGTAGATGTCGTAACTACGTTCGCCACCTGCTACTTTTTCTACTACATAAGGTATAAAATTCATTGTTGCTCCTAGTTAATATCTCCCCACCTTCTTTTGTCAGGCGGAAATGCTTTGTAATTATTTATAGATTCGTATTTTTGATCTGGTACCATTTTGATGATATCAGGAAAAGTGTTTTCTATAATAACTTTGTGTATTGTACTACAAAATGTTTGTTGCGTCAAGTCATCAATAGACAAACCCAACATTAATTGTGGTATCTCAGGAACTCGCCATGGCGATATTATATTGTGATAGTCAATAGATAGTATTTCTTTGTTATGCAATATTTGATTTAGTACAAATTTCTTTGCTTCTGTTATATCTGTGCCTTCGTATATAGGAAAGTCGTCTGGTATAGTTTCACTAATATGAAAGTTATACAGATAAGAATTAGGGTGTTTATTTAATTCTTCATGATAATCTAAGCCAAAGCAATTCATTATAGAAGTAGCATGGTGCGGAAACCTTAATGTTTCAATGCCTCCTACGAATCCAGTTAGCATTGCTGTAAAAGGCTCACTGACTATACATTCTTTGTATGCAATATATCTGTTTAAGTATTCATTATATAATGGTGTTCTATAATTCTTTGTGTGTATTTTAACAAGGTCGGGTATTTCTAATCCACTTGTAGAATAATTTATTGATATAGGAAATTTATATTTTTTAATTATTGCTAGGACTACTGCTGTATCTAGTCCGCCACTAAAAAACAATGCAGATTTATTATACTCAGAACAGGCAGATGAAATTCTTTCTGCTATTTTTTCTTCTATAATTTTTGCGGCTGTTTCAAATGTAATATCTTCAAATCCAAAATCAGGAATAATTGATTCAGTAAAATGTGATTGGCCGTCATATTTAAAATGATCTATACTGCAAGGTGTGTTATTATCATAGAAACAATAATTATTAGTTAATAACAGTCCTGTGTCATTATTAAAATATGTTTTACTTTGATGATATAAAGGCATAGATATATCTATTGAGCCATCTACAATATCAATTTTTACATACTCATACTTGAAACCTTTGTAAAAACCTGTGTCAGTAGTCTCCCAGTAACCATCTAGATACAAACATATATCGTCATTCTCATACTGACATGTTAAGAATTTTGGTTTAGGATAATCTTTTTTAGCAAGTAAGAATATCATCTTCCCTCAATAGACCAGTGTTGATAAACACCTTGCACACATACTGCTTGATAATATGCGTCTTCGTCTGCACTATGAAGATTTTGTTGTATGGCTTTACGAGGATCAACAGGCATCATATTAAATATAGTTCTGCAATCCATTACCTGCCAGAAGGCCCAATTCATGTGATGACCAAACTGCTTGTACAAATTTTCTAATATTACCATATCGAACTGCGGGCCTTGACACCATATTTTATCAACACCCACTAAATATTTATTGAGATCTTTAAAGAATTGATCTAAAGTAATTCTGTTGTCTTCTGTGAATGCTTCGTCTTGAATGTGTTGCGGTTGTCCTGCCCACCATTTGAGTGTGTCGTCTAACACACTACGATCAGCATCCATCTGTTCGTCAGCACTTGGACGCCATAATGTTTTAGCATGTGGGTCTGTTAGTTTATATGGATCAAATTTTACTGCACCCACAGATAGTACAACACAATCAGGCTCAGTGCCTAGTGTTTCTATATCTATCATCGCATGTGTGGCCATAAGATTACTCCAGTAAAGTAATATTATATGGAATTTTTATAGAAAAGTCAAGTCTTTTTCGCTTAACCAAGTGATAAATGATCTGCGTTCGCCAGAAGTGACTTCAGTAATTTCATGTGGAACATGACCGCCATTAAATAAACACACAAAACCTTTTTGCTTAGGAATAATCCAATCACCTATTACAACATCGCCACCAGTGTAATCGCTTTCATCAGACAACTGAATAATCAATGTCCATTGGCGTTTTTTAAGTATTTCGGTATCTCCTGAATCAATGTGGTTCCTTAAGAAGTCACCTGTTTCATACCTAATAACCTTTGCCCACTGATCAAAATTACCGCATATCCAATGATCTAATTTACTTTTTAAAAAGTCCCTACCAGTAATAACAGTATCACCAAAGTAAGAATTTGAATGAGTATCGCCAAGATCAACTATAGTTTCGGTTCTTTTGCTCATATCTGGTCGATATTTTTCGTCAACATCAACTATTTTATCGCCTTCCATAGCAATATTAAATACAGTTGCTTGATGAAATGGATCTTTAGGGAATTGATTATAGATAATATCACACTCTTCTGGTGTAAATATTTGACCTTGTACTCTATTAAGAACTCTACGCTCAGGATTATGTTTAAAAAATTCCTCTTTAGAGGTAAACATTAATTGTCCTCGTATTCGAGTTCGTCAATTTTGTTTTGAATGTCGCGGATTGCGTCTTCGAATGGTTCTTCTAATTGATATATAGCAGACTCTAAATCATTCTTTAGTTCTAATACTTTGCTTTCATCGTATTTGTCTAACTCTAAGCCTACATCTTCTGCTACACCGGCCAACTTAGATATAATTTCAATGTGTGTATCCACATACTTAATATCTCTAGTAATGTTTCTTGCCATACCTAATGCACCTTCTAACTTATAAAGTTTATCTTCTAGTGTGCTAATTTCTTCCTGGCTTTCAGTAATTTGTAATTCAGGTATAGCAATGTATACACCATCAACTGAAATCTTAACATCTTCAGGTTTAAGAGGACTAACACCTTGTTGTACAGGATTTATTAATCTTTTTGCTTTGTCTTTAGCAAATGCTAAATCCTTACCTGAATAGGCTGGCAACCAATCAGTTTGTTTATTAGGTAAAGTAATTCTTGCCATTACTTTGATTTCTGGTGCTGGCTTACCAAACTTGTCTCTAGCATCAATGATATCACCTTCATAAATGCCGTCTTTGACTGAACCTACTTTTGCTTTCTTTTTCTTCTTCTTTTTCTTTTTGCCTGGAGGACTCCAGTAACCGCCATAGCCTACAAAGAAACCGCCTCGTGATGTAGTTGGCTCTGAAGAAGTGGAGTCAGCGGATGAAGTTGTGCCACTGTCGCCAGTGCTACCTCCGTCTGCAGACCCACCGTCTCCACTTGAACCTGTTGCACTACCACCAGCAGATGCACCACCAGAACCACCTGCGGCTCCGCCGCCTGCTCCAGCACCGCCTCCGCCGCCACCGGCTTCTGCGTCTAGCCTCTTTTTATGCAAGGCTTCTATGACTTCTTTATAGTTCATCTTAGTATGTTGCGTCTAAGGTTTCTATTTCTTCTCTAGTTAGATCTGAATCTGCTAAAGTACTTGCATCGTATCCAGTTGCTTTGTGCAATGTTCCATTTTCAATATGCTCAAAGTACTGTGTAATAGTACCACTAACGTCTCTGCAAAAAATACACTTGTATTCTGTTTCATCAACGGGTGTATTACCAGTTGCCGCTGGTGTTTCTTTAGCGGCCGCTAATGCTACATCAGGGTCTACCCCTTTTGCAACCATGTCATCTCTAATCTTTTGCCATGTATCTAATGGCGTTGCTAATGTATAGTGACTCATCTTATTCCTCTTTATAAATTGTCCAGGCACCATATGCAATCATGCCCCAACCTATTAAACTTGTTGGTATTAGTATCATTACAATACCACCACCTATTAGGACTGCACCGTCCCAACTGGTTCTCTCTTGTGTTCTGTCAAATATCCAATCTTTAAGTTTATCCATTTTGATCTCCTATTTGTAATAGTATTTATCTACTTACCTTGCGGAGACTCTTCATCTAGGTTATCTACATGCTGAATATAATGTGGCATACCGTGATCTGCTACAAAATCAAAGAACTTAAACTGTTTACATGCGGCCCAAAAGCCTCTCCAACCGTCTTTGATTCTTTGCCATATAGTCGAGTTTCTAATATTACCATAACTATTGATGTACATTAGTTTGCCACCATGTACAAATCCAAACAATGCAGGTGGTACTCTAGGCACAATGTCGTTGTTATTTACATATCTGTGGTATGAACCTATTTTACAACCTTCTAAATGTCTTCTAAACTTCCTTGTTCCTACTCTTGGTTGTCCAAAAGTTCTAAGTTCTTCAACAGGTATCTTGTCGTGGCATAACATTTCTGCTACTAAAACTGCCATAGCACCGCCTAAACTGTGCCCACATACATATACTTTTTCGTCTTTCTTTCTACCGGCCTTTACTGCCTCTAGAATGCCTGGGTAGACTTTGTTAGCCTCTTCCCAAAATCCTGAATGAACCATACCATTTCTATCGTGTCTTACAGGAATAGTCTTTAAGTCTGCTAGAACATCAGCGAACTGAGTTGGCTCTGTCCCTCTACATGCTACAACTATTTTACCTGCTCCATAGTATACCCATGCTTGGGCATTCTCTACAGAAACGAACACTGGATTCTTTTTGCCAAATCCAGGAGGTCTTTTCTTTTTTCTTTCAGGGTCATCGGGGTCTAGGTAACTGCGTCCTGCCAAACGTGCCATTACTTTGGCTTGTGATATCTCTTCCAGATTATCACTAATAAGTTTGTTTTCTACTGTCATAATTACTCCTACCTAATTATGCTAGTATTTATCGATAAATAAGAATATTACTGTAGGAGTAATTTAATGGTAACTGAATTAGTTCCGTATTCTTTTAAGAAAGATATGTTGTTGGTCTGTTCTATAGGACTCAACATAGGATTTATTATAGGCATTCTGCTTATATAAAGAAAGGCCCCACATGAAGTGAGGCCTTGTGTCTCTGTTAATAAACCTTTGCTCTGGGCAAGAGTATTTACTTAGAATCTAATGATAGGTTCCATAGCGAGGTACATAAACCAGACCATAAAGGCTAAGCCTCCAAACGTGGCAATATCATTGCACGTCTGTCCGTCTGGACAATACTTCTCTTTGAAGTTTTCAAAGGATGTTGGTAAATTTGTAAAGGTTCCAGAAACAAAACTTTTAATTGTATCTGTTGTCATATTTTTCTCCTAGTCTAAATAACAATTAGCACTAGTCGTTCACATGTTCTTACGAACCATGCTCAGGGGTTAAAGTTCCTTAACTTTTGTGATTTCGTTTTGTTGTATCTTCTTAATGAGACCTACAGTGAATACATACCACTACAACCGACAATCAATCAACCGTCCTGTTGCGGAAGAGACCAATAATCTTCCAACGATTATTTATCATTAATTAACACATCAGTTAAGTTTTATGGTGTTTTAAGTGGAAAACAAAACTTTGCCCCAACCTTGTCTTCTTTTGTAATACATTCTGTCTAAGTATTCTTCTTCACTGTCGCATGGCATGATTAAATCTAAGGTGTATTCTGTTTTGTCTTTTAATAATTCTGAGTCCTCATCATTGATGTATTCTAAAAAGTTATATCCAAAATTCATTTGTGTTGGATAAGATACAGTTAGGTGGCTAACATAAAACGTTTGTAGTTTCATAAGTTGTGGGTAATACTTCTCTGGCAAGTCTAACCATTCTCTACTGTAATGCTTATCAATGAACTGAAATATTTTTAGTGGCTCCTTGTGAAAGTCGCTTTGTGCTGACCACATAAGTGTATGTCCACTAAAGCCATCAGCAATACCTGTCTCTAAGTATTCTGTGAGTTGTGCTTTTGCTGTGTCAAATAACTGCTTAACATAACCATCGTCTTCTTGTATAAGTGTCCACAGTCTATTATAAAACTCCAAGTAACTCATATCTTTATACTTGCGTAGGAACCTGCTGATGATCTGTGTCCAGCCGTAGTTGTGAAAATTATTGATCATCCAAGCATACATCCAACTGTCTATAAACTTAGGCATCGGCATGTCCTTAGTTCCGCGGACTAACGTGACACTTTCGCTGATGCCATCTTCTTCCTCAAAGCCTGATATATAATCTTTCACAACTATCGTGTCTATTTCGTGTTCTGCTCTTTGCTCAGGTGTATTAAGGTGTGCGTTCTCTAGTAATTGTGCTAACCAACTTTCAATAGCATTGTGTTGACCCATTTCAATTACATCACATAAACCTTTACTCCAACTTTCAAATGTTTCTTTGGGTAAGCCTAGTATAAGTTCTGTGTAACTAGGTATCTGTTCTCTATTACATATATCAAATATGTGTTTGAGATTACTAAACTCCATGTTACGTCTTTTAATTTCTTCTAGTACATCCATGTCCATACTTTGTACACTTAAAGTTAGTCCTCTATTGAAGCCACTGCTGATAAACTTCTTAACAATTTCCATTATCTCTTCTGAACTGTTCTTATACCATGTGGCATCAACAACCTGTGGATAGCCAAACTCTTTTTGTAATGCTACAAGTTCTTCTGTAAACTTCATATCTCTATCTGTAAACACACCAAAGTTTGCGTCTGCTATTGTTACATAATCCATTTTGTTATGTGCCATCCAATGCAGTTCTTGTAATACTTTTTCTTCAGGAAACTTTTTAAGTTTACTATATGTTAAGCCACCCCAGTCACAGAATGTACAAGCAAATGGACAGCCACGATTAGTTTCTAATGTGCCATTCCATAGTACGCCTGGATTGTCTGCTATAATCTTTTCAAACACACCTGTTAAGTAAGGACTTGGTATGTCTAATTCTGTTAGTCTTGGATAGTTATATATTTTTTCTATTAGTTTGCCGTTGATTAGATTTCGTAATATATCTGTAAAACTTAATTCGCCTTCTGCTAAACTAATTGAGTCTACATACTTGTGATGCTTAAAGAATTCTTCTTCATCTGGTCTATCAGTAACTTGTGGGCCACCAAATACTATTTTGCATTTAGGATATTTTTGTTTGACTTTTTGAGCAACTGCTTTGCTCCATTCCCAGTTCCACATGTAACAACTAAATGCTATTATGTCTGGGTCTTCTAGTCTATCAACTAGAGTATCTACATTTTCTCTGCGGAATATTATGTCTTTGAGATCTACATTTTCTTTTATATCATCAAACTGACTAGCATAACTCCATAAACAGCCAATGCTGTAAGGAATCCAGTAACCAGTTTTTCCTGCAATACCAAATCTAAAGTTAGGTTGGCACAGATATAAGTTTAGCATAGCAGTATTTATCGTGTATAAATCACAGCCAAAGGAAAGCAGGCACTAGGCCTGCTTATTGAATACTTGGTCCTTGTATTGCTTACTTGAAAGATGCTCTGGCTTCTTTCACTAGGTCTGCTTTTTTCTTACGCAAATCTAGTTCAACACCATTTTCTCTTGCTAATAGTTCTAATTCTGCTTTAGTCTTTTTATTAAGTTCTGCCGCAGTAGGAACTTTAGGTTTAGCAGGAGCCTTTGGTGCAGGTGCCGGTGCAGGAGCAGGTGTAGGTTTGCTTTCTACTACATCATCTTTCTTAAAAAATGATTGGTAAACAACAAATCCAACAATCGCTACTACAACAACTATACCTATGATTGAATTTTCCATGGTTTATCTCCTCAATTGGTTATCTAGTTTATCTAGTAGATCATATCGATCTTTTTCAAACGTATGTGCAAGATTATAAGGATTGAATCTCTTGTATGTTGTGCCTCTAATTCTACTTGCGACCTCTTCTACTATTAATTTGTCCTTTACATCTTTGAATCCGGCAATATCTGATATGGTATTTTCGAACTCCACTCCGTCTACATTTTCCAGTAACTTGAATAAGGCTAAATCAAATTCAAGATAACTGAACCCAAACTGATCCTCGTCTGAACTAGATATTCCTAATCCATCTGTTGGAACAGCAAACACGACACTATCGGGTACACCTTGCATTTCAGCAAGAGCAGGAACTTCCCAACTCTTACTTAATGATTGTATTGGCGATACATCGCCCACGTCTCCGTGTAGTGTCCAAAACCCTGCGGCTAGTTCTGAAAAATTATCAGTACTTGCTACAAAGCCTTGACTCGCACCAGCAAGATTGTACAACGTAATCATACGCAATCTGGCTCGAATGTTTCCTTTTCTAATCTTACTAGAGTGATCATTGCTGATTAAACTAGCATCAATTTTATATTCTTGTTGAAGCAAACTTTCGTATGCTTCTGTTAAATCAATATGTCTGTGGTCTATGCCTAGTGCCTTTGCTGTTTCAAAGCCTCTGTCTGTTTCATCTTCTATTTGATTAATAGGCATTGTTACACCAATTACATGATAGCCTGCATCTCTAAATAAACTTGCAGTTAAGGCACTATCTATGCCTCCACTGAGTCCAACACAGACGTTGCTTATTTTGTATTTGTTGGCGTACTCAACTAAGTTCTGTACTATATCATTTCGTAGCACTTGCAGTTTTTCAACTGACATGTACTTTCCGCTTTTGATGTAACTGTCTAGCAGTTTTTCAAATGCAGGAGACAACACAGGCTTTCTGTTATAATCAAGTATTAACTTTTTTAAATTTGCTTGTTCAGTTTTCTTATTCATCATCTTTGTTATTGTTTATATCCTCTATTAAATCCCATATAGTTGCATCTGAATTGGACAACTCTGATTTATAATCTTCTAAACCATATGCTACTCGTAATGCTTTTTTGTAATAGCCAACGGCAGTACTACAATAAACAGCAAAACTTTCATGTGTAATATCCACATCCAAGTCCATGCCTAAGTGAACCATAAACTTTGTTAGATCTCTTGTGACATCATCTATTGTTTCTTCAAATAGAGTGTCGTTACCGAGTTCAGCCGCCTTAAGTTTTTCTCTGTAAGCAGTCAAGTCGACTATGTTATTTTTCATCTAACTTATTTTGTTTCTCTAACTCTTCTATTTTAGATTTAAGAATGTTGACCATATTTGATTGTTCATCGTCTAATAATTTAGCACCTATATGAACTTTTTCTTTTTCTAATACATCAACCTGTGTTTCTAATTCTGCTATGCGTTGCTCAGCAGAAGACAAAGCATCAATCAATTGCTTTTTAGTCATTTGTGTTTTGCTTGTCATACTAGTTAATTACCTCGCTTTTGCCGAATACAATGTATAAACTGGTTCGTTTTTGTCCTTCTGGAACAGGTGTCATCATACCATGCATTTCTTTATTTGTGTTTAACAATATATAACCGTTACCTTTTCCATAATAGGTTGTTAATAATTCTTCGCCGTGTTCACTTTCGAATACTGGCTTTAGAAATGTTGTGCCACATCTTTCATCGCAATCATTATCTAAATATATTTGCATAGTTACATTTAAAACTTTTTGATCACAATGCGGAAACAATTCAAAGCCTGGTGAGTCTTGCCACATGCTTGTACTAGGAATACCCAAGCCATTTAAATCAAACTTTGCTTTAATAGAGTCTATTGTTTTTTGTAACTCTAAACTGATTTCATGTATATCAGAAAAGTCTGCTCTTTGCCTGTGTATTTTATGTGTTTCAGGTGGGTGTGCATACACATCGTATCTTTTTGTTGTTGGTGCATCGTATACTTCTTTAGCATATTCTATTTCTTCATCACTAAGAACATCTTCTAGCACTATTAATTTATATTGATGTGGTTCATACTCTATAGTTGCTCCTTCGAGAACTGTGAGGTCTGTGTTTTCTATATATTCAACTAACTTTTCAAACATGCCCATGGACCAATAGATGTACTAATAAGAAATATGTCATGCCATGTGCTAATTGATCTGTTCCGTGTATTACCCAATACTTTTGTTCAGAAGGATTAGTTGGAAATCTTTCCCATAATTTGTTCTTTGCATAGTCTATGTGATAATGTAATATTGCATCTATGGCACCTAATACAAATGCTGTTAATGGGTTTGCAAAATTTAGTAGTACAATAAAAGTAAACAAGCCGTGTAGTTTTGCATGAGCAAGTCCACCAATGTGTCCATATGTACCTTTGTACTTGAACATCCAAGGATATTGCATATAATAATCTGCAATTATATGTTTAGTAAAAAGCCAAAATAAAATGTTAAATTCCATATTAATACCTGGTGGAGCCACGGGGATTCGAACCCCGGACCTTCTGGTTGCAAACCAGACGTTCTCCCAACTGAACTATGGCCCCTTAGTAGTGTTATTTATAATACTGTAAATTAGTTGAAGTCATTTTTTGTACTACATCAAAAAGTACAACAATAGACAATCCACTTATTAAAAATCTAATATCAAATAACAATGCTTCTGGACTAAATGGAGGGAACCATTGGCCTGCGTTTGCCATTACATGCCATACTAACCAACTGCTTAATAATGACACATACTTGCTGTCTAGCATTTTGCTAATGAAGGGTGTTAATGCTAATGCTGAATAAGTCATTAACATACTGTTATGGAAACCTATAAACAAATCACTCACAAACATTACACCTAATGGTAATAAGAATGCTAGGTTGTTTTTAGTTAAGTAAGGTGTTAGAACTGCTAAACCTAATAGTGGTTCGCTGTTTGGTGGCAATGGTAAAAGTCTGCTCACTACCAAAGCACCAAATAATATTAATCCAACTTTAAATACTGAGGGATTCTTTAACACAGGCTTCGCAGTTTTTGTTAAACATTGCTCGTAAGAAGCCTTTTGTTTTGGCTCTGCCTGCCCACTTAAAAGTCTTTTTACATGCTTTGCAATGCCTTTTATGTAATTGATATGGTCCCCATTTTTCATCATATGTTTGTTGTCGCTTTTGTATAGAGTCTAGACTCTGTTCTTTCTTTGGCATAATTTTCTCTAGTGTAAAGTAGAGAAGGCTCTTTCTATCATAGCCTCCCTAACATCTTTGTCAGATACGGCATCAATGAACTCGTCGTTTATTGTGAAATATGCGTTACTGTCTGTGATGTCTTGTTCAGGTATGCCTACCATTTTACAAATGTCTTCATAACTTAATGCAATGCCTTTGGCATGTGCTTCAAGCATTAGGTCCATGACAATCTTACCAATTATCTTTTCCAACTTATCTGACATGCTAGTATTTATGCTGTCATAAAAAAAGGCGAATGTAAAACTCGCCTTCTATAGTTTTTATTTAAAGTCACTTAACTATTATAAAATTGACTGGCAAATTATGTTATGTGATTTTGGAGGTATAACACCGGGCACCCGGAAGACACTCCTCTACTTGTCGCTATTTAGTTGGTACCCCGTAGGAGAGTCGAACTCCTGTTGCCGAGATGAAAACCCGGTGTCCTAACCACTAGACGAACGGGGCACATTTTATTATGCACTCCAGTAACTTTCAGAACTTGGACTCATATAATGAGGCGTATTGATTGACTCGGTAAATTTCTTACCTGTCATCATATTAGTTCTTTCAACCACTGGTTCTATGAGTTCATAATCTTCCACACTCATAACCATGTAGTTATTAATGTCATTAACATGAGTTCGGCCTAAGTCTTTGTTTGTAGCCTCTTCATAAGCATTACAGAACCTTGAATGATAATAAGGTTTGCCATCAGCCAACACATTATTAACATCTTCAATTGCTTTAGCATAATACTTTAACGTTCTAGTAATGCCAGCCTTAGCCGCCGCTCTAGTTTTGTATTGAGTATTAGCATAACTTTTCTTGTTAGGCTCTCTGTGAATTGAATTATTCTTTTTACTTACTATTACAAACATAAAAACTCCTACCTTTTTTGTTAATATACATATATTATACTAAATTTTAGGGTCTATGTCAACCATCCTGGGCCAGTTTCTGGCTGAATATGTATCTTTATTTCTGGTTTTAGTAGGCTAACTGCTAGTGCTATTGTGCTGTTTGTTTCGCATAAACGTTTCATACATGCTTTCCACAGTCCAAAACTTATTTGATCGTTTTGTATTACCCTGTATGTTCTAGTAATTGCATTGGTTAATATATCATGTGCAAATAAATTAGCAGTGGTTGTGTCTTCATACAACTTAATGTTCTTTGTACCGTAATGTTTTGGATCTTGCATCAACTTTTGTTCTTCAGGTATAAAGTCTATTATATTTTCTTGTGTATGTTTAGCACCTGTAACAATATGATAAAGACTGTCACTAACTAATGTAAACTTATGCACATTACTAACAGTTAATAGGTTGCTTCTAGTTGTACTGTTTGGATATAAATCAATTAGTGTATCAACTATACTAAGAAGCCAACGTAAATTTAAATGTTCTAATAATACATCTTCATAATCTAAATAGAAACGTTCAAACTCATCTTTGTATTCATGTTTTTCTGCATCATTCATTCGTCTAGAAGTAATAATCATTTCCATTATTTTGACTACTGCTTTTGGCTTGCCAATGTTTTTATTCCATAAAGGTATTGTTGTTTGATATGGTGTGCGTTCATGTGGAGGAATATCTGCTACAGCAGACTCGTCAATTTGTTCAGTGATTAGTTCTAGTAGTTCATCCATTATAAATTTTGTTCTTGTAATACATATGATGCTCAAAGAAGTCTAGCAACTTGTACTCGTTATAAAGAGGCCCGTGAACAAGATCTCTAATCTTGTGTGCGTGAATGTGTTTAAACTTTGATATGTAATATTTTTGTTGATCACTATATGGCGATCTTCTATTCACAAAAAGTCGTAAAAGTTCTTCTGTGATATTATCTTGTCTTTGAATAATTGGCCGATAAACGTTCGGCCATATATCTCTTCTTGTATCTAAATTCAAACCAACAAGCCGAGATAATAAAAATTTAGGTCTATTTGTTAATGCATTTTCTAATGTGATAGATAGAGGAGTCATATGCATGTCGTACTTAGGAGATTTAGCAAAATCGCCTTTAAGAATATCATCAACAACATTTAAAAGATAGGGTTCTAAATCATTGTAATAGTCATTACTTTTGCCTTTGAACTTTTTGTGTTTTTCTTGTGACCACCATTCGCTAGAAAGATAACCACCTAGTATTTTATCTACAGGATCTTTATAAGGAATAAACCAATTTACATTACCTTCTGGTGCAAACGATCTATTACTGTATGATGAATAATGAATATCAAATAAGTTGTTGAATGCTGAGTGATTACCTTTGCGGTAAAGTAGTAAACTATGTGTTACATCTTCTTCGGCTTGATAATTTACCCACAAACTTTTTTCTAACTCAAGTTCTGATTTCCATGAGTTTTGAATGTTTTTATCAAATTGCATGTACGAATACAAGTCATTTATGTTATGCCGTTCTTGTGTCATAGTAATACCATTGGCGGAAAGGGAGGGATTCGAACCCTCGGTACAGTTACCCGTACTCTTCCTTAGCAGGGAAGTGCTTTAAGCCACTCAGCCACCTTTCCTATTCTCATAATCTGTTGCATACTTTATTCTAAAGTAGTCATATAATTTATATTCATTAGCAAAAATTTCTATCAATGTTGGGTTATGATTTTTAAACTTATTATTGCGTTGCCATTTTAAAAAAGTACTTGATATAATCATAGAGTAAGGCGAGGACAACTCAGAAGATATTTGTGTCTCCCATAATCGATTCTTTATACCTGGATTTAAATGTTTAAACTTTTCCGAAATAAAGTAAGAAATACCATGTCGATTAGTATCTAATACCTGTACTTTATCGATATCAAAATCATAATCTTTGTAAGCCACAGCAAGCCTATTTGGTAAAGTTATCATATGTGGATCTAATTGTACTTTGCCATGTATTATTTGTCCTGCTATCTCATCGAACCAATTAAATAAGTCATCTTCTTTAAGTCTTTTATTATCGTAACCTACACTTGAAAAATATCCACCAAAAAAGCCATAAAGAGGTTCAACAATGGGAATGATTTGATTGTTATTTAACGGTAAATCACTTTCAGTGTAGTCGACTTCGCTGTAGTGAATTATTTTTTCTATTATATTGTGTGCACCTTTAGGGTAAAGCAAACATGATGTATTGTCAAAATTTATCCAACGTTGCGTAGATGTCATTCTGTGTAAAGTTATTTCTGCAGATTCCACAGGCAGAGATATTTTAAATAGTTGGTGTGCCTCTGCTTTTAGGTCTACAACATCAATTAAAAATTTTGTAATGTCCATGACTAATTGAAACAATACCTAGCAATAATACTTCTCCTCACAGTAAAAGGTACTTTATTATCTAGTAAAACTTTGTGTGTTGGTGCTGAATGCCAATGTCCACTTACACCAGGGTCATACATAATTGCTGTATTCTTTCTATAAGGTGCATGGTCAATTAACTTAAACTTACTCGGGTCATGGCAAACACAAAACTCTCCGTGTTGACTGCCTAACTCTTCGCCAGGGTTATTGCCTATGTACTCCCAAAACATTGTGCCTAAAACTTCATCTTCTGCTCTGTGAGTTTCGCCCATATAAACTTGCATATTGATTACTTTGGTCATGTTTTCAAATACATCTTTGTGTATGTCATCGTTTTGCAATGCGCCAGGTGAGTGCGGATCCCAATCATCCTCTTGTAAATGATACCAAATGTGTTTGAGATCTTTTTGATTATAACCAGAGTATTCACACACATCATCTAATCTGCTTTCAAATTCACTGTGAATATATTTCCACATTAACATATCCTGCTCAGTGTAGTCTTCCCCAGTTTCTATATCAATAGGGAAACTTTTAGGTGCCCATAGCCAGTCAGGTGTAATGTTTAATCCTGACCTAAATTTTGGTATATCAAACATCTTATCTGCTATCTCTATGTTTTCGAAATAGTATTTTGGTAATATGCGATACGAGTCCATTATATTAAATCCAAATCCATTTGCTTGTACACTCTATCATGCATAGTTATTTCATCATTAGGCCATAAGCAACACATATCTCTTTTGATAAACAGTTTTCTCTGTGGAAGTATAGGCTCTTGTCCTTCTTTGTGTATCTTGATAGCATCAAGTAAAATGGTTGCTGTGGTTGTAACACACTTGCCGTAATGCAATCCGCATATGATTAAATCCATATATGAATTATCTAATATATACTTGAATAGATCTTCCTGATTATCAATATGTGTATATTCTAAAAACCTAGGATCTATTTGCCCTTCTGGACTTTGCATAAAGTTAATTACATTTTTGCATTTGAGTTCTACAATTTTGTTATCTTTATATACATGTGTTTTTGTTAATTCTTCTTTTAAATGCCCTAAAAATACTTTGTTATAAATGTTCAAGTTCATTTCTGCATCGTCATGATTAGGTTGCTTTGACCAAGGATCTACTACAATCCATAGTCCATTTTCAACTAGGTCTTCGTAATTTGTTGTTGAGAGAGGAATGTGCATAACAATATTTATCGGTCAAAAAAAAGCCCCGTTATTAAACGAGGCTTAATTTTATTGTGTTAGTTTAGAATGATTTGCTTACGCCAAAAACAATGCTGTCTTCGTCTTCTAATAACGAACCGTCGTCAGCCATAAAACTGTGATATCCCAGTGAACCTTCTAGTCCCATTGGTAAGTCAAAGTTTCTTGATACTGACCAGTTGTCGCCGTTGTCTTCCCACATACCATATGAAATGTCTATACCCCAATTGGAGTATCCAAATTCTACATAGTCTGTGTAGTCATCTTGACCTAAATAATAGTCTACTGATATACCCATGATTTCTTTACTGATAAAGAACTCACTGCCGTCTAAGTCTGCGTCACCATTGTAACTGTAGTCAATATATCCTACAGTCCAATCGCCGTTAGACCAACCAGCATATAAATCAGTTTCTAGGTCTGATCCGTCTGCATAGTCAACTTGTCCAACCCAAGCACCTGCCATGAAACCACTGTCGCCGAACTCATGTGTATAGCCTGCCCATCCTGACATACTACCATCTGATTGCGACAAGCCTCTAAAAATGTAGTCGCTATTTGCTCCTACACTTCCACCTGCGTATGCGCCTGTTGTTAGTGTTGACAATACTAATACTGCTAACACATTTTTAAATGCATTAATCATTTATTTTTCTCCTTGTTATTTTAATTATATGGGGCGGTAAAGGCCACCCCAACCTTGTATCGTTACTTCTTATCTCCCAATAAATGAATGATAATAATTGCTACGAGTAAGCCGACTAAGCCGCCTTCTCCTAAACCTGATACGAGTGCTGTGATGTTTCCAACTACGTCGCCTACAAAAGATGTGCTACCGAATACTAAACCTGCAACGATACCTAATCCTAAAAGGCTGACGAAGATTGATGTGAGTCCACTAACGAAAGAGTGAACCATCTTCATTGCGTTATCCATAAATGAATACCTCCTATTATATTACTCTTGCCCAAGAGTATGAAGAAATTAATTTTTCTTCAGTAATATTTACATTTTTGTTACAGATTGTTACAGAATACTGAACAGTCTATGGTGTCGTTAGATAGGTTACGAGGTGTATAGGTAAAAAATATGGTAAAAATCTCATAAATTTGACAGATTTTACTGGAAAAGCACCTCCGAAGAGGTGCTCCCACAAGCCTAAGGATAGAAAGGATTGTCTGTGATATAATTAGGTAGTTCGCTTTTTTCATAACGGACTCCTCTGTAATTATAATCTACAGTTTTCTTCTTATCTTTCCTAAGTTGTTTTAGTACAGCACGTCGAACGATTGCTGTTTCTTGATACTTAGTCATGTCATCCTCCTAATTAAAGTAAGATGCGTTCCTTCGGTATTTTACCTACTTCCGTCGTCGCTCTACATTTAGAGTGGCGATGAACGAGTTCGGCGTTCCTTCGTCACAATTGACTACTTCCGTTCACTGCTACATTTAGAGTGAATGAACGACGTAACATTCTGTTACAAAAATATTTATCAAAAAAAAGCAGGCCGAAGCCTGCTTTTGATTCTTTAAACCTTACAGTTTAGACAGAGCCGTTTGCAAGTGCTTTATAACCTGCGGCAATAACTGCTCTAGATGGAGTACCAAGTCTATATACATTTCTTGATCTTCCTTTAGTGTCAGTCACTGTGTTAAGGTAGATTGGGAAACCTTTGAATCTTAGTGATTGAATCACTGCCTGTGGGTTTCCAGTTCCGAAGTAAGATACCATTTGTGCTGAAGACAAAGTTCTTCCTTCTTGCAAAGCATTTAATACTTTTGCTTCTTTAGTTAATGTTGCTGTAGTCATATGACCTCCTATTTAACATTATTATCTCTGTGCAAAATTACACATTGTCTACTATTATACACAGATTATACACAATGTCAACCTTTTTATGCTGAAAAATCATAATCCGTGTATTCTAATTTAACCAAAGGAAAACGATCTGCTATGATATTTTGGATTTGTGTTACCAATTTATCTATATTCCAATCGTCTCCCATCCACTCTGTTTCCCATGTACCCGAATCGGATTCAATAAGAAACAAATTCTCTTTATCTCGCTTCAATACTTTCTCTAATGCATTTATTTGTGGAGGTGGTCCTGCCCAAACAAATGGCAACACAACTATTCTACCCTGATGTGAAGAATACTGTCTTGCTCTGCTGTCTATGTTTGATGTAATACCAAACCCAGGCCTGTCATCAAAGCCAGTTATTGTGTAAAGATACTTAATCATTGAACTGTTCTGTAATATAATCAGGTAAGAAGTCTATAAGCGAACTACCTGCTGTATATTCGTTGAACTCGTCTAGCATATATCCTGGCACGTCTGCTGTACCGCCAAACTTCTTATACAGTTGTACTAAACCTACAGCAATAGCATCATCATTCCAATTATATTCTGTGCCATACTTTGTTTTAGTAAACTTTCTCCATGCTGTGTGTATTTCACTATGATATTCTTCATAGTCTGAAAACAAGTTTTGCAACATGCCTGCAAGTTCTTCTAAGAACTCATCTGTTATTTTAAGTTTAGCAGTCTTAAATCCTCTGTGTAAGTCTCCAAACAAGAACCAAAGAGCACCGTTTACAGGATTATAATGAAAGTAATTGTCGTGCCACTTAGTAGCCATTTCAATTACATCTTCATTAAGTGACAAGAACTTAGATATATGTGTAAAGGTTCCTGCTTTTGTTGATAAGTCTGAGTTCTGTTCTACAGCAAAACAATTATTGTTTTGTGCAATAGACACTTTCTTTTCAACTAAAACATCTTGCTCGTCGTCTGTGTTGCCACAAACTCTAACAACCTGTACAGCATTTTCTAGTTCTTTGTATGCTGATATCTTCTTTTTACCTTTACCATTTATAAGTGCAAAGGCCTTTAGTGCAAATGATAAGTCATCTGTTTCAATATAAAGTGTAGGGTGTGTTAAGTCCTGCCACTCGCCATCAAATGCCATTAAACCATCTTTGACTAATGTAGAAATAACTGTAGCAGTATGTTGTCCATCTATTAATTGGAAACTGCCATCGCTTTTCTTTACAGCATAAAGTGATTGCGATAATGCTTCATTGTATGTTGCAGGATTAATAATCTTGCCACAGTGAGCAGTATCTAATTGCCTTTGTACCATTTCTGATATACCAGCACCGGGTTTGTCAAACTCTCCTAATGCAATCATATCTGACTGCGGTAAAAGTTTGGCATCAAACTGCATGCCTTCTTCTTCCATAAGTTTTTTCATTTTCTTATAGATTCTTGCACCTTGCAGTTTTTCAATGTTTGCACTTAAAGGTCGAATTGTATCTTCCTTTTTGTCTAGTGCGTAGAAGTTTTTTAAAGGATTTGGTTTCCTTGTTACTTCGTTGTATTTAAATATTTCCATAGTTACTCCTATTTGTAATACTACTATTATATAATAAGAGTTATTTTATGTCAACCGGGTCCTGGCGGATAAGGTACAACGGCGTATGGCCTCTGTATTTTAACAAAGACCACACGGCCGTCCCTTTCTTGTGCTTCGTACACTTCGCCAACCTTAGCATCTATATTTGCTAATTGCAGTTCGCTATCAAATGTAATGCTACCATCGTGACCAAGGGTAAACATATAATCAGCAAACAGCATTTTATGTGTACTTTTGGTAATGCTCATATAACTTGTTTGCTTCTTCGCTTAATCCTAATCCACAACAAATATCAATTTGTCTGCGGATATCTCCTGCTTGGTCCGTGCCTTTACTCCACACACGATGATCATCACTATACATATAGAACCAATCATGTGTACTCAAAAGGTTTTCTAGTTCATCTAAATCAGGGTGACAGTTAGCCATTTCTTTCTCCTTTGTCAAATAAAGTTGGTGGGCCTACTAGGACTTGAACCTAGACTCTACCGATTATGAGTCGGGTGCATTAACCAATTATGCTATAGGCCCTAATCTTTTCCTGTCCATAGTTTATAACATTCTATGGCACAAAATACTACTACTGTAGTAAAAATTATAAAAAATGCTATTAGTTCCATAGTCATATTCTCTAAGTTGGCCTCCCCAGCAGGACTCGAACCTGCAACCTACAGTTTAGAAGACTGTTGTTCTATCCAGTTGAACTATGGGGAGATTAAATGGTACCTGAGGCCGGACTTGAACCGGCACGACCTTTCAGTCGAGGGATTTTAAGTCCCTTGTGTCTACCAATTCCACCACTCAGGCATCTAAACTTTTTTCGAACTCCTCTGCTAATTTGAATTGAAGTCGCCTTGCTTCTTTCTCCCAAGGCTGTTCCCAATACTCGATGTTTGCACAATACTTGTTGGACTTCCAAGATGTCAGTCCTGAATCAAGTTCTCCTCGAGCAAATTGTTTTACATGAACCATCTCATGTGCTAGGTTCACTACCCAATTACTGTACATACAAACGTCAATAACGAAGTTGCGTTGGTCTAGTGACTCGCACAATGCTTGGGTGCCATCGTTATTCATAAACACTTTGTGATGTAATTGCACAACAATATTATTCTTTAAACGGCTGATGCCTAATTGTTTAGCAAAACTTTTAACTGCCAGCACAATATTGGCATGTAGATCAGGCTGTACGATACCACCTTGTGGTCCAGTAACTGCAATGTTCATTGTGTGAATCCTCTTTGCTAAAAAGTCCAACTATTATAACAGAATATACCAGAAGGTCAACCTATTTTTGCCACCAAAATTCTTCGTTAGATATCAATGACTTAGCCATGTAGTTTGCTACAACTTTCTGTGCTTTACCTGTAAAATGCATACAACCTGTGTAAATTTCTCCAAAATTTAGGTTTTTTGTACCTAAAATTCTGTGTAATGCTACTAACGACACAAATTCTTTGTCAATTATGTGTGGCATTCTGTCTAGTCTGATATCTAGATCTAACACATTAGGAAACAAATTGTTTTGGTTTGTAATGATGTGATCAACAGGTTCTTGGCTAGAGCACCATGCCATATGGAAATTATTTGCTTTACATATTTGCTGAGCATTAAATATATTTTGAAACCATTCACCTATATATAAATCGTGCATTGCATAGGCAGTATTATGTTTAGTAAAATCGTATTCATTGTCGCCTATATGAACAAGTGTAGTGTGATTAATATTGTAATCACGAAAGTATTCTAACTTACGTTCCAATTCTGAATCGGGTGTGTTGTAATCATGTTCCGTTGTTATAATTTGTTTTCTGCATGGCTCTGGTGCTTGAAAAAATACCAAAGTTTCGTATTCGTTGCTTTTGGTATCCATGTTTATAAACGTTGATAACGATGACACAACTGATGCCATACTACAACCGCCTTTGCTTAGATTGATTATATCAATGTCTGGTAACATGGCATTTAATTGATTGCTCCATGTTTTTGGATAATGTCTTAAATCAGATCCGTGTGACCTAAGTCCAGTATTCAATTCTTCTTTGGTTGGTTTACTATCTGGATCTTGTTCTTTTATGATATCAAAATAGTTTGTGCGGTAAACACTAGTTGTCCATTTGTTATATTGGTCTGTGAGTTTTCTAAGATGCTCTACAATGGATTCATTTTCTTTGTTACCAGTCAGTCCTTGCAATCGTTCATCTTTGATATGATCTCCAGATATTCTTTTCCAATCCTCATACCAAGTGCTATCAATCTTTGGTGCTAAAGAGTTTACGTTGTCAAAAACTTCTGGGAAGTCGGCCCCTACACCTAAAGAAAAACTGTCGCCTATGATTATTATTCGCTTCTTCATACAAGCAATATTTATAGTTTATAAATACTTGCATGTTCATTTATGATAAAGATAAAAATATATCAATCTTCACAAGAGGTAAGAACGGAACCACAAACTTTCACAACCATTATTGGATGCAAAAAGAAGATACTGAAGTAGGTTCCTACACAGATTTTGATCAAAGCAACTGGCTGTTTGCAACACCATTGCCTGCCATAGAAGATATGACAAGAGGTTGCGTTAACCACAACAGAATGTGTCATGAGCAACACCAAGACGACAGTTATCAAGAGGGCAATAGACGTTTGGGAATGTATATATTTGAATATGTAACATTCTTAAAAACTTGTAAAATGCTTGACTTAGACATTAAGCATTTTATTATAACAAGAGATCCATTAGAAAGATTAGCAAGTGGGTTAAGTACATCAATGCAAAATGCTATAGAAGAAATAGTCTTAGAACATTGCGGTGTTACATTTGATCAGATAAACGAAAACCTTAAATTTACTGCAACATCAAACTATGACGATATGTTTTGGAATGCATTATGCAAAAACATATTCAAGTTACCTAGTGCTCAATATCATGCTCAAGGTTGGTTATCGCATATAGACAAACACATAAACTTTGAAGACTATAAAATATTCTCAGTTGATATAAACGATTTGGTACCATTTGCAAAAGAAGTTGTTGATATAGATGTTAAGGAAACTGATAAGCATTTACCAGCAAGTGAATGGCATGGTGCTCACACAGGAACACGACCACCGGAAACCAGATACTTTCATAACTTCATTGAAAGATGGCTGAAAGAGAAGTACGGTACAACTGCGTTAGACAAACAATTAACTGATTTATTAGATGCAGAGTATAAAGTAGTAGATAAACTAACACAAATTAAATATGATACTGACTCTTGAGAAATACACACTAGAAGATAACTTTGGTACCACAGAAGAACTAGTAAGAAGTATGACTGAGTTCTTTACTGAGGAACTCTGCATAGGACATTACGATGCAATGATTAATGTAGTTCTACACGATGAAATCAAAGTAGAAGGCCTTGATGGATATTGCGAATGGGATCCCACAGACAAACTCATAGAAATACACATAGCAATGAAAGGTCCCGAATGGGGTGTAACACTTGCACATGAATTTGTACATGCAAAACAAAACCTACAGTATGGTATAGCCAGTAACAACATGGTATTATCAGAACAAGAAGCATACGATATGGAATTTTTATTATATTACAGATGGAAAAAGGAGTACTACAGTGGCACAATCTAGACTTTGGGTAGCAGGAGATAGTTTCGGTCTATTTGATAAAGATGATTCTAGGCCCAATTGGATTAGGATGTTAGGAGACCATTTAGGCGTAGATGAAATCAAAAACTATTCGCGTGGCGGTGCTGACAACGATATGATTTATTACGTTGCTGAAGCAATAATTAAAAATTGGAATTGGCCAGGTAGAAATGAAGTAGAGTTCAATAAAGAAACAGATTATTTGTTATACTTGTCTACAACAAACACCAGAGGATGGATGCGAACAGACATATATGATGAAAGAAAATGGAACCAAGAGATATCTATAGCGAACTTGGAATGGTGGATGCATGATTCTAACGGCAAAATGATTGAGGAGTACGACCAATTTCCTAAGCCACTTGTTTACGGTCAAAACTTTAATTCGCTATTACATGCCAGAGAAGACCATGCAGTATTACGGGGCAACAACAAAGATTTAGTTAATTGGGCACACCCTGATGCAATCAAGAACGACGTTAGCCGAGTTACTGACGAAGTTTTAGATATAATGGCTAATTATATGTTAGTCAACGATGTTGATTACACAAGAAAACTGAATAATGCTAGAATGGAACATTTAATGTCACATCATGTGTCAAAAGGATATAAAACATTATTTGCACATCACGACTTGAACCCTGTGATAGCAGACTTTGATGCGTTAAATCAGTTTCCTGTTTTTGAACATCCAACAGACTTTGAAGATGAGGACGACGAAATCAAAGGGGAACAACCAAATCACTTAACAGACAAAAGTCATGTTAGGTTTTTTGAAACACATTTAAAGCAGAGGGTAGATGATATTATTAATACATGGGGCTGGAAGTAGCAGTAATTACTTTAATTACGTTAGCCTATGGTTAGACCAGGAACTACAAGCAATCGATTATGAAGTAGGCGATGATCACAATGCTATTTTCGATAAAATTCAAAGACCAGACGAAGTAACATATATTGTAGGCCACAGTTATGGCGGACTGTTGGGTGCTGAATGGCTCAGCAAAGATACTCGCAACGTAAAAGGTTTATTAACTATAGCAACTCCATGGCAAGGCTCGCCCACAGCAAGAATATTGAATTGGTTCTTAAGTGATGCTGTATGGAATGACATGAAGCCAGGCAGTGAATTATTGAGAAAAATAAATGCAATTAACCTGTCAATACCTGTAAAGAACATAGTAGCAGTACCTGATAGAGGCAATGGATTAGCAGGTGGTGGTAAAAGTCAAAACGATGGCACCATACCTGTAGCAAGTGCAAGGGCATTACCAAACGGTTTCAGTAAGTCAAAAACCATAGAATTGCCATATGGTCACAGTGAAATAATGCAGACATTTGATTTAGTAGAACAAATAAGAATGTTTGTAGATAATCCATTAAAGGATTTATATCCTCCGCTACATTTAGAAGAAGTCAATAGAGGCTTTTAATTAATTTATTAATTAATTCAATAATTAATTCTAATATTTCAATAAACAATTAATTAATTATTAAATTAATTCAAAGTGTTTGTGTATTTGATTAGGATAATGTTTAATTAGATATTGATATACACTTTTATTGTGCTGTAATTCCCTAGCACATTCATCATAAAGCATTTCAAAGTCATTACCACTGTATTCATTTAAGTCAGCAACAAAACTATTCCAGCAATCATCTGATGTGCCTTCATCATGATCGCTACGCCATATAGGTAATGGCTCAAAGCCACAGCGAATTAATTCACCTAAATAACCTGTATGACCTAGTGTTCTAAACAATCTACCATGTGCTATGCTTCTAGCAGTCTTTTCTGTGAGTAACACACTCTGTGAATGTTGATTTCTGGGGAATGTTTCTGATATTATATCCATATGACTCTGTGAATAAACACTTTCAGGCACCAAACAACTGATATCTATGATGTCGCCTTGTTGATAAACCTTACTGGGTTGGCCATTGTACACATGATCAATGTTGCAATTATGTCTGCTTTCACTGGTACCACTGTAAAAATCACTGACATCATAGTCAAGTGTGGTGCCATCTCTACCAGCATAATTAACCAATGCATTATATTCACACAACACATCTGCAATTTGATCTCTTATCTGTTTCTGTCTGCCCAATAAACAAGCAAAATCATAGTCACGTTCACCTGGTTCATAGTCATAATCCAACACAGGCAAACGAGCAATCCAAGGTTGCCATGTGTGATGTACACCCAAACTTTTTACTTTGTCATGATGATTGCAGTGATATATTATGCTGTAATCTGATAACAGTTTCAATATGGTTTCAGCATTAGCACGACTAGTGGCATGTGTGGGCCAAAACTCTTCTGTGCTGATCAATACCACATGATCTACACTGGCAACCATGTGCTGTAAGTCTGAAAACTGTGATTCTGATAACTGTAAACAAGCATACCAATCAACTATGCCTAATTTACCACTGTGACCCGTTATCACATCTGCGTTACCATAACTGTGATAACAGGTATTAATGCTGTTTTGAGTGGTTCCGCGTAGAGAACCTGGCGGGTAAAAGTATTGCATACCCTTATTTAACCTTTAACTTTTGCTTTTGTCCAAGTTAAATACACTTCTAGTTAAGCCACCAAACATTGGTGCAATGATTAATAGTGCGGCAATCATTAAGATGTCGCCTATTTGTTCGCCTGTTAAACCTGCAAAGTCTCTCAGTATGTATTCCACACTAAAGATAATTGCAAATAAAACTGTGAAAGCACCTACGCCGATTAATGTATTTTTAATAAATTCCATGTTTACTCCTATGGGTTTTGTTAATAATGTATTTAATATACTGTATGTTGACGGAATGGTCAACCTATTTTTTTAGAAATTCTCTATTAATTGTCTTTGTGCCAGTCGCTTCTCTGCCAAATAATCTATGTTATTGTTTACATTAATAACAACATTGGTAGGTAAGAACACAAAACTCAATGCATTAGTGGGTATTTTTGCTTCTATGCCATCGCTTAACACTCGCAAATAAGGTTGCAGTTCACTATAACTGATAACAGCCATAGCATCTGCTTGTGATATTATATAGTAATCAGCAGGGTGTGGTAAACTATTATTAACATTATTACCCTGTGAATTCATTATTTTAACAGTAATAGAAGCCTTTGGATTACCTCTTGGAGTGTATAAACCGTTATTGGCATACTTGAATTCCACACTATAACCATTAACAGTATCACGATGATCTCTGCCTAAACCATCTACCCATTCAAACAATCCACCTGTGTATATGTCAAATGCCTGTTCAATTATGTCTGATTTATCGAATCTGTTCTTGCGACTGTTTAAACTGTTACCTAAACTAGTAATCAATGAACTGTATCTATTGATATCTAACACACCACGTATATATTGTGCATATTGTGGTGTGGTCATCAGTAATTAAGTGCCCAAATCACAGTTAATATCACACATAATGGTGCTAATAATATCCAACAACTTATGGGTTCCAACGTATACCCTCCTCTATGGCAGTATCACATCCGTGTATATAGTCACGATCTTCTTCACTTAAGAACACCCATTTATAACGTATTTTACTTAAATGTTCTAACACTTTACCTGGCTCACTGATATGTCGATTACTTTCCATCATAGTCTGTAGCAAATCCATATCTTGTTCTATTAATTCTTTATACTCTGATAGTCTACCCATTATGATAATAACCCGTATAACACATAACCATTAATCAATAACAATACGCCCAACACAATGAATACCCATTTAACATGAAACTTAGTGTGTAATAAACGATCGATAATGCTCATGATGTGCTAGGGTATAGGCCGGCAGGGGACGAAGTAACTGCTCCGGCTCCGATTCGCGGTTTTTCAGCACCCTTTCTTTTATTAAAACTCATGTTATTAATCTTCTTTGTTAAGCATACTGCTGTTAATACTGTGCTCAAATGCTGAATCTAAAGAGACATCAGCATTGGGCATTACACTTATTTGATCGCCTAAGGCTGTTAGTGTAACATCATCTCTGATAGTGATTGAGTTCTCGCCTATGTTATTGTCAGTGATAACCAGCAAATTGTCTGTGGGTGACAGCACTCCTATTTCTCTTAACAGTGACTCTACAGCATTTAAGTTGTCTATAAGTGAGCCGTCTGTGTCTAATTCTATTGAATGTTTGTTTATACTCATGTGTGTGTTTCCTATATATAGTGATAAATTTATAACATTATTTACTATTGTGTTGCACAGTGATACCATAGTGTTGGCCGAAACAATTACACTATATAGTAATACACTATCAAGTACTTCGTACTTAACCTATTCGCTATGCTCTAGGTTCTTTTCTTCTACACTATATAGTGTGTACTATAAAGGCTCGCTGTACGCATGTACGCACATGTATGGGTTAAGGGTTTTTAGGAGTATTGTTGTTATCATTATACCATATGAGTAGTAGCAATGCACATAATACTATATAGAAGATT